>Ga0056129_1000374_pt1 | contig 11197 bp, 8 predicted proteins | sample WorMetLIZISLAND1_FD_71118 | JGI IMG/M metagenome (GOLD analysis project Ga0056129, IMG submission 71118) | Marine gutless worms symbiont microbial communities from Max Planck institute for Marine Microbiology, Germany - Olavius loisae LIZARD... ...
GAAGCTTGCATCCAGTACAAGGCCTCAAAAGCCACCTGCGACTTATACGCGGGTCAATGATTTTGGACAACATACGAACTCGATTTTTAGGAGGCGACTTATACGCGAGTATATACGGTAAACACAAGTACAAGGATGAACAACTTCGCAGGGGAAAACAATCATCAACTTTAACCCTTTGACGCCCACTGTTGTCATATAAATACAGTACAACTATAAAGCATCCTGTGCCAAACTGGGTTAAGCGGTCACTTGTAATTTTTGACATTTGGGCACTCTGACGCTGAGGGCTGAGCGTAAGAGTGCCCAGATGTCAAAAATTACAAATGACGGCTTAACCCGGTTTGGCACACGATGCTTTATAGCTGTATCCATATGGCAACAGCGGGCGTCAAAGGGTTAATAGCTACAATAATAACTGTTGCATTACTGGTGTGTTTTGGATATGGCAAAACAGTTTGATTCCAGATCTTTGTGCGGTCTGCGCAGATTTGTGGATTGCACAGAATGATGATTAATATTCCAAACTTTAACTAGCTTCAAAACAGCTACAACCTGTTCGTTCAGCCACATTATACTGTTTTCAAAAATCTGTTAGAATGCCAGTACAAAATACTGTTCCAGTCATAAACCGAGCTGACTAAACAGCAACTGTGGAAGCCGCAGGCACAGCATCAGTTAGACATATACGTGTGGAGTAAAAATAACACGGTGTCTCATAGCGTTCTCCATTGCTGTCCTCATGTGCCTCAGGGAACAAACAGCCAAGCTGGAAACAGTACTTCAAAAACAACCGTAAGTCTGGGTTTTCCAGCTGACCTTAGGTGAACGAAGCAGCGATAGTCATATAGCAGGAAAAAATGAATCTACTGTTACGACCATTACGAACACAGGTTTTGCTTTTGCACCGCTTTCCAGAACTGGGCTTCAGCATACAAATCTTGTACAATCACACAGACATCTCTGCAATGAGAAATCTGCAATACAATCGGTGGAAAATGCAAAGAAAAATTGACTGAATAGACTCTAACGTCCTACAATGAGCGAGTGAGACATCAGCACAATTAGGCCGGTGCAATTCACGCTGGTACATTCTGCAAAATGCAGGACAGAAGACAAATTAAAAATACAGACGATACACAAACTAAACACAACCCAGAGAAAGCAAACAACACAAAACACAGTAAAACAAAACTACCCTGGTTTACTCGCCTTTTACGACACTCGGCCAGGAAACGAGGTGGGCTTATTCTACAATGCTCCCGAGCCCACATGGGGCGTCTAACGTCCCACAATATAGGCCATTTCAGAGAAAAGACGCCACAGAGAACTGGTGAGATAGTGGCTTTGCTGTATATGAGCGCAGCAACAGCTGTGAACACTTTTATTACAACGGCAGCAGAGACGACTACTAAAACAACATTGACGACGATCACTATGACTACAACAACACTGCCAGCATGCAATATTCACAAAACCATACAAAACACTCCACAGAAACAGCCAACAACACGATAGCTACAGTAATGCCGCATGCAAAACAAAACCAAAAACAAACCGATAAAACCCCAACAAGAGAAACAACAGCACACGTTAACATATACAATCATAAACGACAGATATTCTGGCAAAAAACTGGAAAGCAACGGACCCCAGAGGGAGAATAAAACAGCCGTGGGTAACAGTATCAAAAGTTTACTGGTTGAACTACTCCAATTACTACAAACCACAATCTTCTTTGTGAATTTGGGCCACCTTCATACGAATGTTATTTATTGGCCCACCCCCTATGTTCAACAGCCTCCACTCAACAAATGATAATTAACAATAAACATAATCATTTGTATCATTCTTAAAATATGGCGACATCATTTCAGTCATCGGCACTACAGCGGTAATCTGCCAAACAAATGACTACAGTGTTTGTGAGTTCGTTTGTCCCGATACACATCCATGACGTTTGAATCAGTGACCTCACAATCACAGGAGGAAAAATCCATAAAGGACTTGACAGACTATAAAAAGTTCATGATTTTTTGTATATATTTGTATACACTTGTATGCGTAAAGACACAATTACATCATGCTATGTTAACGACTTCCTGCTATACATTCTACATGCGTTTTGCATTGTAATTTTTCTTGGAGGATCTTTTTCTTTCAATTTCATTCACTAGGGGCACCACACCGACAGTGGATTGTACCCACCCAAGCAATGTTGGGACGAGTGGCCATTGTATTGTTCTCTATCTTAAACCTCCCAATCCAAAGTTAAGTCTTTGCCATCATACAAAAAAGCTACCAATTCATAGCAATTACAGTTTAACATCACACAATCGACGAAAAATTATCTAAAAACAAAATAGCTACACAAAACTGAGCGACAGATCAAAACTGAATACATGGCTTTGGTTTTTCTAGCAATTTTCTTCCATTTCATGTTTCTGTTGTTTAAAACTGGCAACTATTTGCCATTAATGGACCTCACTAACTATGACTTCATCAGCACCCAATGTAACACAAACACAATACACATGCTACTAAACAGTCCATAAATGACGTTTTTACACTCATAAATATAGTGCGGAAATATTAATACATCAAATGTACAGAACGGTGGAGAAAACGCCGACTACTGTGTGCACAAAACGTACAAGGTAACTACGGGAAAATCTACTATAGATACAGTCAATTAACTAGTCGCTAAAACAACTCAACTCCTTCAACAAATGAACAATTCTCACCAATCACGTGATAAAACACGCTAAGCAGAACTTTATATTAATGCAGCCGCTGACAACATACATGGCATGTTTGACTTATTTGGCATGCCAAAAAAGCCAGATCAAACACAGTGAAAAGGTTTCCATGGAGACTGACCTGATCTTACCTGAGATTAACGTGGAACACAGGTATAAACCGAACAGAGGAATCGGTTACGCAGTTATGGTAAACATAGCCGAAAAGGCAGCACCGCTAAAACAGTGTGAGAATCGTCTTGTTTACATGGTTTGGCCTAGCATACTCATTCATGACCATGTCACAATCTATGTGCAATACCTTACGTCGAGAACTGACTCAACCAAACAAATGAGAGTGGGAAATACCCAACTCCAGGAAAACCGGAGCACATCACGAATGCGTCAACAGCACTGCATTTGGCCACACACTTCAACAAATACGAAGACAATGAAGGAAACTGTATAAAGAAATTGCACAATCCTTCCGTTAATGGAATGGGAGCGGATCAAATGCTAGACTGCCTCAGCTACTTCAGGCAAATTGCACAAAGTCATTGAACGTGTATAAGATCACACTCCTCATAGATGTATTCTTACTCTGAACGCTCAACTCACCTCTTTATCACGCACTGCTTCGGAAGCCGAAACGTACCGCATAATTCTTAGCGATAACAGTTTAATAGCACATGGACATGACTGGCAACAAATAGAGTGATGAAATAAAATCACGTTCTGACTGCGAGAAATAATCAAACGTATAACTGATTTAACTGCAGATCTAAAATTCTGAGCATTGTATAGCAGGGTTGTGCATGTCTGGGGCTGGTAAACCATTGCATCTCACTGTCCGGCCACAAAAACAACGAAATACAACATGCCCAGAAAACACAAACCACCATATTCTTTTGCGAAAATTTATCACGTGAAACAAAGCACTGATTTCGTTCGCTGGCAAAATCAAAAAGTGACGCAAAAATATAGGTACACTCCGGTTAATAAAATGCTACCACTTTACCTTGCACATTAAAATACCTGCAGAATTCTGACGCCTTAAAGCCATACGACATATTACGGTTCCCTCCCTTTTTCTGGACCTGGTTTACTTCACAGCCTCTCACTGGTTTAACAATGATCAGGCAACACCGAAGGACATTCCGCTGGCACCAATCAACATAAACGACCGTCGAAAACAACTCCAACATACGAACAACAAAAAACGAGATGAATGACAAGTAGGGCTGTACCAGATTTCGGCTCCGGCTCCGGCCGGAAGCAGGCACTTTTTCCAAATCCGGCAGAAATCCGTCTCCGGCAAAAATCCCACCACAGCCAGATAGTTATGCCGGATTTGAAAAGTGGATTTTTTCCAGACATTAGATAACTTGAAACTGTAGTGACTTAATCTTGTAGCTCCTAAATAAGTAAGAAATCCACAAATTAAGAATGTCGTAACAGTAACTGCTGCACAAATAATAATCAAAAACTCACATCACTCGCACGTTTGTAATGTTTTACACATTAAATTAATAAAATTACAGTCAATTTGGCCGGATATGTGGTACCAAATCCGGTTCCGGCCGGATTGGAAAAAAATTAATCCGGTACAGCCCTAATGCCAAGTAGACATATGGTGCACGACGTCTATATGCTGCTGAAACAGCCGACATGCTTTAAGCTTCAATGATACAGTTCAGTTAATGAGTAAAACAATTATAAGAACTTTGATGACAATCAATGACTGAAAATAAAGGACTAGTGACTAGCGGTTGACAGCACATGAAGGCCATTTTAATGCTGTAAATAGAAAAATACGAGCTGAGTAAGATACTACGTTTCAGTAGACATGACAGGTCATATTTAAGTTAACATTTGAAACAATGAGACATCTGAAGGTACTCAGAGTGGTTAAACCGCTGTATAGTGCCACCTACATGTAGCATGTGGCAGGCATCGGTATTAGAGACCTGCATGGGGACAGAAATCACACCCATCCCCACAGACTTTGATTCCATCCCCACCCATCACATCCACTTTCACTTCCATCCCCGCACAACATTCCCATTCCATCGCCATTCCATCCCCGTCCCATAACTTACAGCAGGCAACAGGTCGAACACAAATTCTGATGCCATGAAAGAAATTAGCATAAACTCTAACATGGACTGCATTCCATCAGTTTACTGTGTTCATACGGTTTATCTACGTAACGCATTGCTAGCAGCTTCAGAAAGTTACTAGTGGCTGATTACAGCAGGACATTATAGGGTAAAATGAACAGACATTCACGCGGGAGTCCCACAAGATTACATCTCCATTCCCGCGGGACTCCCGCAACATTTGCTTCCATTCCCGCGAGAAACCCGCGACATTAGCTTCCATCCCCGCGGGAATTTCCCGTCATCCCCATTCCCATGCAGGTCTCTAATCGGTATACAAGACTGTAGGGTCACAATCTGGCATGAACACGCATTGCGGGATGGTAAAATGAGTATCAGCTTTCGGGCTGAGTAATAATAACTGGGTTGGTGAGTGCAGGCCAGCTGCAGCCTAGAGGTCGGCGGCCACCTGGCGCTGTGGGCTGCATTCATCTCCCCGCGCCCTTGTAACGACAGTGTGAGCAGGGTCGTGTTACGGCGCGTTAGAAATTGTAGGAGTTATTATTATTATTATTAACACATCAGGCCTAGTGGTGCTGCAGTGCCGTGGACGCAACCAGCAACGGTCAGCCGCATTATGCACAGCAGTACCATTAGCTAGTGCCAGCGACGTTCTTATAATTACAGAGCACAGCACAGCTAGTCACGGAGGCAGCACTGCAGGAAGAACTCGTATTGCTACTGGTACCACGAACATTACCAAAGTACGACCACGATATTCTGAGCGATCGTGGTAAAATGTAAAGAAATTCCGAGTAATTAACTAAACCGACACAGATGGAGCCAGTAACTGAAACGCTTAGAGAGGTCATGAAACCAGAACGGTGAAAGCGAGATATAATTCAGAGGAAGGTCAGCTGTAAAGATCACAGGAACGGCGATTCATGGACTGCACTGCGACCGCAGTGTGGCGGAACACCCCGACGGTCATCTCTGCCTTGACTACAATGATGTGGAACGCCCGCACGACACTCGTCTCCAGGGTGTCCGTGCTGCTGTGGAACGCCAGATCGGGCTTCTCTTCCATAACTACACGGCTGCAGCATGCCGCGACAATCTTCTCCGGGGTGGCTGTACGGCTGTGGAACGCCAAAACGGTCTTCTCTTCCATGACTATAGTGCTGCGGGGCACCGTGAAATTCGGTGCCGGGATGACCGTGGCATTGTGGGATAACGCCACAGGCTTCCGCGCCGTAACTGTGACGCTGTGGAACGCCACGACGGTCTTCTCCGGCATGACGTGATGGAACGGCCGGATGGTCTTCCCTGTAAATCACTCGACCGTCACCAGGGACCGACATACCACGCTGATACTGTCCGCCACGATCACCAGCAGTCAACGGCGGTGGTGCCTGTACGCCTCCCGACATCTTGCTTGTGTAGACCGACGTTATGTCTGCACAATATATCATGTGAATATATCGGGTTAACATCCTGCTCAGTCTCAGTGGTTAACCCTTTGACACCCACTGTTGCCGTATGGGCAGCGTCAGAGTGCCTAGATGTAAAAAATTACAAATGAAGACTTAACCCTGTCTGGTTGAAATGTAGATGCCAAGTCTCACAAAATGCAATAAAAATAATAAATCCATTTTCCAGGTCAGCATCACAGTTTCCAGAATTTTTCTGTAACTATACAGTCAATCATTTTAAAGACTTTTCACGACCTTAAAATGTTTACTTTGAATTCCAGGACTCCAGACTTTTCCAGAATCTGTAGCAATGCGGTCCTTCATACAACAGAAGTCTTGAGTCATTGATAAATAGCAGATACGACATCGATTACCACCCAGTTACAGAGAATCATCGATGATGATTGGTCAGAACTGGGAAATCCTCAAGAACTTACAAAACAGGAACTGTTATATCAGTAGGTCATGCGCTGGTCCTAGCTTCAAATCTAAACTGTGTCTCAGCAAAGAAAACACATGGCTATATGTTCTACAATAACTTGAACAATAATATTAGTTTCCAAATGAAATTATTTCTGGGCATACTTAGGCTCACCTGCACCACGTTACAATAACACAACATGCATGCACATACAAGAAAAAACATAAGGAAGTAAATCTAAGCACTGTCAGCAAAATCGGTCGCATGCAGCAAACTCCGGTAGATCAAACCTGTGAGCTGCTCAAAAGATATAGTGCAAATATAGAAACCTACACAATACTAGAAAGCAGTTCTGGCAATATTCTCTGTCAATGTTGAGTTCAGAGGATTTCTTGATAGAAGGGAAAGTCGCTGTCCCATACCACCACAACAATGCCAGCAGTGAGCAGACCCACACTGTACCTCTAATACAGGCGAAATAGAGTGCACGAGTGGATTCTTAACGGCACATCATCATAATTGGGCTGTACACTGTACAGTCACGTTGGTTCATGCTGAAAAATACAGGACAGAAGACAAATTAAAAATACACAAAATACAGAAACTAAACATGACCCAGAAAAAAGCAAACAACGCAAAACACAGCAAAACAAAACTACCCTGGTTTAGTCGCCTTTACGACATTCCGCCAGGAAACGAGGTGGGCTTATTCTACGATGCTCCCGAGCCCACATGACACTATAAAAAGGAGAGAGCCTGTCAGAGTTCCAGTGAACCACTATTGCAAACCTACCTGCAGTTGTGAGAGACAACCATCGCTGGTTGTCGGTGATCGGTCGCCTGCTAGCGGCCGGCCTACGAGGCAGCGTACAGTAGCCACTAACAATCGGCTGGCCAGCTCGACATGCAGCGTCAAGGCGTGCCGCAAGCATGTGCAGGTCTACAGAGCATAGAGACATGCATGCAACATAGATAAAAACAACACACCGTAGAGCCACACATGCAGGGACGGCAGTGACAAGCAAAATGAAACTAGAAAATGCAGAGCATGACAACACAGTGACTGACGGTAACAACGTGTGGGATGAAAAGCTGACACAAAACATCCAGCGAGTGTGAGTGAGTAGATTCTTAACAGCACATCAGCACAATTAGGCTATACAGTGCCATTCATGCCGGTACAGGCTGGAAAATACAAGACAGAAGACAAATTCAAAACAGACATTACTACAACTACACAACCCAGAAAAAGCAAACAACACAAAACACAGCAAAACAAAACTACCTTGGTTTAGTCGCCTCATACGACATTCGGCCAGGAAACAAGGTGGGCTTATGCTACAAAGCTCTGGAGCCCACATGGGCCACACAAAACATCCAACAGAAGAACCACTGCTTTTAACATGTCATCAATGGTGTAACCGTAAAGTTTCACGGCGTCTGGTCTCCTAGTGAAAATCAAGGAGGTTAGTTCTTTGCAAACAAAACATGGAAATATGTCGACTTTGGCATTCCCGAATTTGTGGGTCCTGAAGGTTTGTGCAAATGTACTCCAATATCTCCGAGTAAAATTACCCAAGGTCATCGTATAATCCTAATTATAGAAACACCATCGAGTGATCTTATAAAGAATTTTTTTTTAAATCTGCGCATTTGTTTGCCATTTGTACCAATTTATTCGCCAGACAGAGCCATGCCAAGAGCAACCAAGACCCCAGATTGGCCAGTTCAATTGTTTTGATTCAATGCACTGCGCTGACTGGACATTAGACCATAAGAATTTGGTGCCGAAGGAGACTAAGAAATACAACGCAGACAGGCGGGAGAAAGCATCACAGCGTGACGACGGCGAGGGTGTAAATAATTTTCTCACAAATCTCACTGTGCAAACCACTCAACAGCATGCCGCCACCATCACACTGACGCAGCTGGCAGGTGTTCGAAAATAATACATCCACTGCCAACAGTGACGCCATTCTGAAGGGCCCCCAGTTACGTCATAAGTTCGCTAACTAAATTAACGTTTCAAAAATATGTGAAGAAGATACATGATTGAATCTCTGTAACAGATAGATCTAAGACAGTCAAGAACATGGTCAGAAAACATATTTGGACAGACAACTATGACAGATGTTTTATGATCCGCCGACATACAGAGGGAAAGAACTTGCAACAACGTATTTATATGACGAGGTTAATTGACCCAGTTAACACAAAGCAGCTTATTTCAGAGACGATCTACCTAGCCAGCTTCTGACTGGTGCAAAAAACCCCAGACTTGACAACCGATCACTTGACTGATATTGACAGAACTAAACAGAACCACAGCCAACAACAACAGAAAACCCAAACCACCATGCAATTAAACTACTAACATGCAGAAACGACAGCAAATGAAACTAAAGCCTGTTTTAGGGGCCTCTTACACTATCCAAGCAGGAAAAGAACTGTGCCCCATTCTATAGCTTCTGTGTCTGCAATGGGTTTTTTAACTGAAAATTAAAATAACAAATTGTGTCAACAGTGACATCATATCAACTAACATGCAGCCTGTTAACTGCTGATGAAAGCCGCAAGCGTTAAAAATGTGTACAATTAACATACATCAGTGTTTTTCACTGACGATAAGCAATAATGAAAATGTGTAAATTGAGTAAATGAAATTTATTTTCATCAGAATAAAAATCGACACATTTTTGCCGCTGAGATGAAACGTCCACGAAAATGTGAGGCAAATATGATGTCAGTTCGCAAATTTCTTTCGCATAAACATTATCACTGCCCTGCGAGTTGTGTTTCTAACAGTATTAGCAAATGCGTGTTTAGACAACTGGCCAAAAAAACTTTCGCGACAGTGACTGAAAATAAAACTAAAACAAATGACCGACTAAAGCAACACTGATGCACGCCATACATAGCAAATGATGTCATAACGTGATTAACAGACCGAGTCCAGCGCCGTCGGCCGAGGCTGGGACGTATCGCGGTCCTCGCGGATCAGAGTCCTCGCGCTGCTCGCCTCGACAGCCTCCAGGCGGATGACGATCTTCATGATCTTGTTTCTTGTCGGTGCTGGGACACAGGCCTTGGTGATGCAATGCCAAGTGTGCTAGCTGGTTCATGTTGACGTAACCACCCACCGGGTACGTCGTCGTCGTCGATGGCGCCACTGCACATTTGTAACATATCACTCTAATCATGCACATCAAAGTTTTTTGTCCATAGATCTGCTGTCCAATGCAAAACCATCACACAGTCTTCAGTCTTCACAGACTGAAGCAATTCATCTCCTCTTAAAGATTTCTTAAGGTGCGTTATACACTACTGGTTGGAATATTATTTTCATTATTACTGCTATTATCAGCGTTATTACTAATACTATTATTACTAATAAAACTACTATTATAATTATGATTATGATTACTGATTCTACATTACTCCATTACGTTGTTATATAATATATATTTTTGCCAAAATTTTTCTGTGTGTTAAGTAATAAAACTTCTGCTTGCTACAAGGCCCAGGTACGGCTTTCAAATTCCATTGACGGCAGGGTTCACCGACTTTTCCCTGACACAATAACGAGGATATCCGACGTAAAAATGCTACAAATTAAAGATCGCGTTTAACAAAAATGCAATAAAGGTACAGTAATAGAAAATAAAAGGCTAGCATTGTCAGTGATCACAGTTACTAAAGTGCCATACAACAATTTATCTCGCTTTGCCGCAACTTGTGTAATTTTCACTGACCATTTTTCAATTCCTCGACTTCCAGGACTGCAGTCACTCTCCAGTGAGTGAGATCGGCCATGTAAAATGGATCGCACCATTCAAATTTAGCCAGCAGCTAATCTGTCATAAAGGAAAAGAGAGCTAGGCCAACTGGCAACTTATCCACTAGCCAGTGGAATGCATTAGTTTCAAATGCATTCAGCAGATGTATTGTAGCTACAGCAACGTCTCATGGGGAATGCTAGTATAACTCTTTGACACCCACTGTTGCCGTATGGGTACAGCCATAAAGTATCCTCTGTACAAGACTGCATAAGCCGTCATTTGTAATTTTTGACATCCGGGAACTCTGACGCTCAGCCATGAGTGTCAAGAGTGGCCAGATATCAAAAATTACAAATGACGGCTTAATACGGTCTGGCACAGAATGATTCATAGCTGTAATCATACGGCAACCAGCGGGCGTCAAAGGGTTAAGATCAATAAAATCTCACATTCAGATGGAGTTGATGTAACAGCCTGCGGGGTGAGAGGACCGACGAAGTCCGGGACCGTCGGCGTGGCAACTGGGAGAGCACGGACGCTGCCAGATCGAGCTCCAACCAGCGCCGGCCGAGCGTAGATGTCGGCGACCTTGGTGCCGCTGGCGCTGGCGTCGCGACGGTGCTTCGGCACAATGCATGGCACAGCGTACGGACTAGCGGACGATGCCGGTGGGCTGGCAGGCGGCGGC
>Ga0056129_1000375_pt1 | contig 11196 bp, 2 predicted proteins | sample WorMetLIZISLAND1_FD_71118 | JGI IMG/M metagenome (GOLD analysis project Ga0056129, IMG submission 71118) | Marine gutless worms symbiont microbial communities from Max Planck institute for Marine Microbiology, Germany - Olavius loisae LIZARD... ...
AACTAGTCTTGGGGCTACCAGATGGTGAAGAAATCATGACGCTAGCTTTCTTCGTTTTGACACAATACCGGCGCGTGACAGACGGACGGACAGACACGTTGCGATCGCTATTACCCGCGCGCTAGCATAGTGTCGCGCGGGTAAAAAGTAGTGCCAGTCAGACAAGAAAAAAACCTAAACACTAGTTAATAAATGGTTTCTGTTTCATTTTTAATTTATATTCAGCGTGCATTTATCAGTTAGTACAGATCTATTTCTCTTGTAGTAAGAATTATATTATTTAGCTAACTGCAGGGTCAAAAACATAAGTCTGCCAAGCAGTGCTGATTGCACTCTTAACTGCTTCAGGGTCACTCGTCATGTTTAGAAGAAAATGAGTATGAACGTACTGAAAACATCAAAACATCAGTGAAGTAAAATTGTGTGCATTGCTGTCAGCTAGCTAAGCAGGCAACCTTAATCAACATAATTTATATATATTGTAAAAATTCTTTTTGTGTGCGTGTGCATGCTAGGGGCATCTATCTTTAACAAGAAACCAAGCTGTCCCTAGGATAGTCGATCATACTGCGACTGCCTCACAGCAGGCTATCTAGTAATTAGCGATTGTTGCAAAATAGCATCTCCAGCTGTTTGTGAGATATTGGGCTCTAAACGTATTGTGGTCACGACTTGACCTTTTGGGGTCAAGTGACGTCATTGGTCACATGACCATTTGATACCCCATATGCCATTTCCTATTGGTGGTCCTTTGGAACCAAGCCTTTATCTTTGATGGTTTCCCAGATATTCAGTGTCGAATGTGACACAATGCACAATGTTGACATGACCTTAAATGACCTCTAATCAAAAGTCAAGGTCATTAATTTTGGTACCAATCGAATCTGCTATTGGACTGTCATGTTTGTCAATCACTAGGCCGAGGCTGGCCGGCGCAGGCCTAGAGTATTGGCGGCTTGTGTTCATTCATTCATTCATTTAGGCCGAGTGCACTTGGCCTAGTGTATTGTCGTAGAGCTTTGAGAATTGTGGTGGTAAGCCGTCTTGGGAAGGAATATAGTTTGTAGTGGATTTCCTGTATTTGGACAATTCATGGTGGGGTATCTGGGTTTCTAATTCACTATTTACCTGCAGTCATCGTGATGCATTTGCTTTTTAAGTCATTTTGTAGATGATGCCGCAGAGGGCATGTGTGCACCAGTCGCCGTCAGTTGATGCCTTCGTCCTGTACGTTGAGTACGTTCAGTCTATGGCGCTAACTGCTTATCTAAGGCATTTGACGGAGGCCGGGGTTAAGGCAGTGACAGTGACTGAGACAATGGTCTGTCGAATGCACTTGGCCTAGTTGCTGAATGCTGATCATCCGCTGCTGTACTTTCGTCGACCAATATCTGATCGATCAGCTGCACAGCTGGCGCCGCTGGTCCGGCGACCAGTACCCGCTCTCTGGCCGTGCTGCCGATATAGACCTGGCCACAGCCCAGCTGTGAGTGTGAGTTCAAGTCGTAACGTCGGTGTGTGCATGAGCGAGCCCTGCCGTAGGCGCTGTCTGGCTGTTATGACGGCCAGATATACAGTCAGTCAGTCAGTCCTATACATGCATGTACTGTCGGTGAATGCGAAAGCGGCGCCCGTGGCTGATGAGCAGACAGCGTTCGCAGCGCATCACAGTCAGTGCAGACGCCTTGCTGCGGCTGAGTACATGTAGTAGTTAACCGTAGGTACTTATGATCACTGGCCGTAGTCAAGTGCTATATAATGTATTCGGAGGGTCATTGTTGCTGAGAGTCTGGAGGTTGTTATTTGCAGTCGTTGCCTTGGTTTGTTAATAGACTGGTGAGTGTCTTGTTAGTTGGTGTCGCCGGTTTGTGAGTATTGGTGATGATTTGTGCAGTGTTAATGTTTTTTGCCGACCGCACTTCTGCTACAGCGTTGCATCCGTCTGTCGTCTGTCGGTGACGTTATGTATTGTGGCTAAACGGTGCGTCCTAGAGCAAAAGTTACTATTGACAGCCTATAGGAAGTCATCTATTAAAAATTCATTGGTACCAAAATGAATGGTCTTGATTAGAGGTCGTGTTAAGGTCACATCAACCATTGTGTCACATTCGCCATTGAATATCTCGGAAACCATTAGAGATAGACGCTTGGTTCTAAAGGACCACCAATAGGAAATGACCTATGGGGAATCAGAATGGTCACGTGACCGATGATGTCACGTGACCCTGAAAGGTCCAACTCGTGACCTCAATAGTCAGTACGCTTAGAGCGCAATATCTTGAAAACAGCTGGAGATGCTACTTAGTTACAATCGCTAATTACTAGATAGTCTGCTGCGAGCAGTACGGTCGGCTATCCTAGCGACAGCTTGGCTTCTTGGCTTCTTGTTAGTCAAAGCACCTTTCAAAACTTTTCCACATGATTTATATACCCCTCTGACAGATAACGTGTTGTTCTGATTTAAAATAAATGAGGGACAGTAACCAGAGATTTTCATAATTTTTGTGCCAGCAGTCTTGTACTGTCCTTCTACTACACCAAAAGATTATCACAAATTTGAAACAAACTTGTTCATCTGCAATGATTCAGAAATACTTTTGCCAAATTTGATGAGATTCAGCGAAAACTGTGAAGATCCATGTCTCACTTTGAGCAAAGGTGTAAAAATTGGATTTTTGGTCAATAGCTTGTTAAATCTTGGAAATGATGCAAGATAGGGTGATAGTTACTATGGAATGTTAATAGGAAATTGTATGAGATCTATTGAACTTTGTGATCTCTGATGACCTTGATTGACCTTCAAAGGATATTTGAAACATTTGGAAACAGGCTGATAGCCTGATACCTCCACAGAAATGCGTATATTGTGATTGCCTACTTTCATTCATCAACTATAAAAGTAAAACAGGAGATAGAGACGTTCTACATCAGCCTTTGTTATGCGTTTGCATTTAATGTAATGTAACTGTAAAAGAAGCAATAATATCTCTGAAATAATGCAAGATAGAGACAGAGATGATAATAGTTGTAATAGAATACTAATGGGAAACCCTGTGATGTATCAAATTGTATGATTTCTGATAACCTTGAATGACCTTGAAAAGTTGGAGGTCATTTGAACTCTTTTAAACCGTTCTTAATTTAATGTCCTGGAAATTATACCATGTATGTTTGCTCTAGTAGGAGGATTTTGAACGATTATTAAGCCTGCATCACACGTATTGGGAGTGTGAGGATGTCTGTCTGCTTATAAGTCATCATTACTGATGATCTGTACGTAAAATTAAATGACCGGCTTATAGGTGAGCCAGCTGTAGTATATAGCCATATCAGGTATCAGCGGTACTAGGCAGGCACTCTGATTGTGTATAGAAATCAGTGGATGGTGATCAAACTGAAACACGGCCGGCTGGCTGACTGCATCGGTGACTAGTCCTGCTGTATTTGTTGTATTTTGCCTTTGTGGATGTAACAACCTTTCAAGGTTTGGTGGCCATGGAGAATCCTTGGTTAATTCTGATAAATTTGAAAACGGCAATTGAATGGCTGATTTGTGTGTTGTGTTCAGGGCGTTACCAACACTCCTTCAGCTCAGCATCAGGATGGCATGGAGGGACGGACTGACGTACATCAGCTAACGGCGCCGTCATCCAAACGACTTTACAACTGGAACACTACGCACTTCTATCCAGACGTTCACAAGCTCGACAATGACGATCTCTCTGTTCTGCGACAACGCCGACACAGTGAACCTCGCTGCGTTCTGCGTTCCTCCGACGGTGTGTCCGCTGACCGACACTCGTCTGGTTCCAACTCCTCACTGTCCAGTTCCGACGAGGTGACGGACAAACCGGACACCATCATGCCAGTGTCACAGCTGAACGTTCAGCTTTCTGCACCCAGCCCCATCGCCAAGGTGGACGTGGACCTGGACTCTGGCAGCGAGTCCGAGAACGATGCTCAGAAAACGTGGTATCGTAGTCCACTGCACGTTCGACGTGGGCGTCGCTCGATTACCAGCAGATATCCGGAGAAGAAGGCGGACTTACCGACATCGGCTGGGGTCGTAGGAGGACACTGGAAACACGCCGCCGACAGACCGAGTATGAGATTGAAAGAACAGGCAGAAAAACGCCGCAGGTTTCTTCAGCAGCGTTGTCAAATGTACGGCTGGGACTTGACCACTGATCAGGCTCAGCAGTCTGCAGTAGATGGACCTACAGACATACCGGATGCCACCAGCGAGTGTCAGGACAACATCGAATACATCGATCACTCGCCAGAAAACAGCTCACTAAACCAGGACAATAGTGAACACAGTCCTGTCAGTGTTGCTGTGAAAGATCACATTTCCCAGTTTAATGGCACAGAAACTCCACGTGAATTAATGGTGAGTAATAAGTCCAGCGATTGGTCTGACACATCAGCACGTGTTATCGGCGCCGATATGTCTTCTCCACGCAGCACATCGGCAAGTGTTTTGGTCAAAGAATCATCATCGTTTGAAAACATATACGACACGGTTAGTTTGGAACCAGACAAACCGTCCGATGATGTTGAACTGGTGCAGTTATTTGAACCTGGCCAGGCTAGAGTTGAGGCTGTTTATTGCCATACCAAACCTGTAACTTCAAGCAAACCGTCTCATCTCCAGTCGTCTGTCATACCTGGGAGTTACTGGCCAAATGGTATATATAAGAATCTGCCAGGTCTTGAAAATGTAGAAAATACTCCGGTGAATGTTGCTACGAATGACATTAATACTACAAGACCGTCATCAGTGCCTAGTAAGTCGACGCGCAAGTCTAGCCTGGATGCTAAGTCTCTAGTCGAAGAAGAGAAACTAAAGTTCGTTGAATACAGGATTGAATATCGTCGCCAACATTCTTCTGGGAATGAGAGCGGAAGTGGAAAGAGCGATGGTGAAAAAGACGCAAGAAGACAAAGACCGGAACATGTAGCTGTTCCACCGGATGATTATGAATATATTCTGAGAAAAATCCACTGCAATCGACCACAGAATAAGATTGATGACAAGCTGTCAGGTGGGCAGCCGTATCAGGGATCAGAATTGCACATTGAGTTAAAGAAGCCGCAGGTGAGAACTCACCACGTTACTGTCGATGTAAGAAAGCCTTCAGTTCCCCATCGTGTAGAGAGCTTACAGCATGGTGGTTTGATTTGCCAGTTGCCAGCAAAACCCGATGTCATTCCATCACCAAATTATCCCTTTCATCCCAACGTTGCAACTGCTATCGGTGATGGTAGAGATACTACGAGGAAGGATTTAAACACAACTCCTGATAGACCTTTAAGAACTGTTTTGTATAGTAACCCTCCTTCTATGTTAGTTCAACCAGCGGCATCGCCTTCAGTTAGTAAAAGGCACATTCGACATTTGGATAGTGGAATTGTTAGACCTGACAGTGAACGTTTTACTGGCCACAAGCCACAGTATGTAGGGTCTGCAGCAACAGTTCCTCAGATTATTGACCTTGACAGAAAGCAACCAGAACCACCTCAAGAGGATCCTTCACAAGATCGAAGCCCTGACTTATGGCAGTACAACACAACATATGAACCAAGTTCTTTAATGCAACTTCAGTTGCCCCAGTTGGCATTTAATAAGGAGCCTGAACACAAAGATACAGCAAAGCTTTCTGATCAGGATTTGGTTCACGATCTTGTACGTAGACTTGATGACAACTCTGAGCTGACTCCTGAGGCAACAGCTGTATTTCGTGAACAGTATCGCTTGAGTATTCACGAACCCTGTCGCTCGGTGAAACCAGACCAGCTGGATCGCAGTCAGCTGACCCAGCTGCCGTGTTCAGAGGTATTTGCCAACAGTGTCTGTGTTCCACCAAAGCCTGTGCGGTTAGTTCATCAGACTAATCAACCGTCGTTGAAGGACTGCAGTGGAGGTTCCGGTCGCAAAGAAACAGTGTTCAGCGTAACTGGTTATCACAGACCTCCGGAGCAGAAGACTTCTTTGGATAGCAACACATCACAGAATGTTTGCCTGAAAGATGAAAGGCTGTATACCAGTATCTCAGATGTCTGTGATTCTTCCAGTACTTACACTGCTGCAGGACCTGAACCACTGTATTGGTATTCCAAGGCAGACAAGCGCAAACCAATTGTCAACAGTCCAGAGATGGAGACGGCATTGAATAGAGATAGCCAACAAAGATACTTCAGCTGCAGTGGCCGACAGACGAATGGCCAGAAGAAAATGTGGGAGAGCCGGAGGACTGAGAAACAGAGCAGTGAATTGAATACAGTTGTAGCAGCGTGGAACCCTGATTCATGTCGTACAGGTAAGTATGCTGATCATGACGTTGACAAAGATGCTAGACTCGCAGGGTGGAAGTGTCAGGATATGTTAGTGCAACAGATGTCACTTGGAAGCCAAGAGGTGCCAGGACAGCTTCATTCAAATCCAAGTTTATCTGCTACTAGTTCTTTATTATCAAGTCCTCAGAGCATTCATGTTCGTGCTGCGTCTCATCATATTCAGACCAATAAGCCAGTCAGACAACGACCGACTCATATTGGTCAACACCAAGTGTTCCAGTCTGTGAGGACTTCTGAACAGAAGCTGTCACGTGCTTCCAATGATTACGAGAAACACGTTTTACATGGTCAGGAATCATATCGGTCACGTGTAATAGCACAGATTGAGCCGTCGTCAGGTTCAGCTATTTGCACTACAGACGATAACAGCTTGAACGCTGTAATCCGTCCAAATGTGGCAGGCGTCTTCACAGACTTCATGAGCCATAATATATCTAAATCGTGCAGTGCTGGGAGAATGGCTCCATCTAAACATGATGCAACAAGATGTGATGCAGGAATCCCATCTGATGCAGTTGTACATGAAGCACACTATGGAAAATCAGGGGAGCAGTGTGTGACTGATCAGGAAGAACCTTATCCTATGAGTGTTGCTGAAATTAAGGCTAAACTCTTTGGTCCGAATGAGGATGGGGCCAGAAAGTTGTGGCAGCAGCATAACAGTGCAGTGAAAGAGTCGCAGACCAGCAGAGCTGAAGGCAGAACAGTCCTTCACCGTCGGACTCATTCTCAGAGTGACCAGAAGAAACGATCGTTTGCTTCTGATGAGCTCACTGACTTTGAGAAGCTTGTTGAGAGATTAAACAAAGGCGATGAGCCATCTGACAGTTATGCAGACTGGCAGAACGTTGTGCCACCAATGACTTCTGTGCAATGTAGTTCAGCTAATGACACATCTGTCAGGCGTTTGTCGTTTACTAACGTTAAGATGCTTGAAGATAAAAGCGGCAAACAGTTTCCGAATCTGGAATATGCTGAAGAATGGCTAATCGGTACTTCAGCACCAACAAACTGTAGTAAGGAATCAACCCATTTGCCATTGTCTTATGCCACAGTACAAAATGCCAGTAAGTCAGTTGTTCATAGTGTGACTCCTGCAAAGAATGTTGGCAGTATCGTGCCTCATAAAAGTCTGAAAAGCCTGCCAGCTGCAGAAGCCGGCGATATTGAGGCACATAATGCCATCAGTAATGCCACGACTGTTGTAACAAAGTCACATACAAGTGTGCCGAGGTCGTCTACAACGGAAGGTTGTGTCATATTTCGTTCACATCCAGCTGGCCAAGTGTCATCGATTCATGGCAGCTCCAACAGCAGTTTTGCACGCAGAAGCTTGCCAGCTTTAACTGAGAAGGATGCTGAACGGTGGCGTAACATGGTCTTGAGAATACAGGAGAACGAGAGCCGGAAGGAAGCTAAGTCATGTTCCGTTGAGCAGTTATCTCAGCTTCACTGTGAACCAGAAATGCGTTCTGCTTCAGCAGGGAGTATGCAGAGTCCTGTGAGAATGCCCGTTGCTGCCTCCACTGGTGTAGATCGTAAGCTAGCAGTAAGTGCACAATCCACACGACATTCTACACCAGACACCGTGAGCCCGACTGATCCTCTAAGCCTGAAACCAAAACGGCAGCAAACACCTCGTGACGTGAAGGGTCGTAATGAGTCACGGATGAAACTCATTCGTGCTAACACTGACTCTGGATACTTGGACGGTGAAAGTGACAGCCGTGGCAGTTCTGTTGCTGATATTTCTATGCAGCTGCCGTCACAGTCGAATGAAAGTGATGAGTTGGAGTTACAGCGATACACCTGTGATGAAGTTGATGACGTAAAAATGACTGGCGAATCTTTGTCTTGTGTTTTAGCTGATAAGAATGTCGCAGGTGAAGTGTCAACGTCGGAGAAGAAGGTGATAACGTTGTCTCCAAAAAGCAGATCCATGCAGATGCAGAGACCTCAGGAAGATTTGTTTGGCAGGAACATCCAGCATACACATTCCACTTCTGTATCAGAAACAGCTGATTGTTGGAATACCCCAGAGCCAGACGTTTTCAGCAAACATGGTGCAGTTGAATACAGTGACTCATCAAAGTTTAGGAAAGTTCTTCCTCCCAGTCTTGGTCTACCAAAAGGAAAGACAGTGAAGCCTTTATACGTATCACCATTAACTCCAGCCTCTGGATGTGGTATGTATAGGACACCATTGTCATCAGTTTCTGGACTTGGTGATGACCAAAGTAGTGTGAGTACTGTAGCTTCAGAGGAGTTTCCTGGTCCTTCGAAGATCAGCAGTTTTAAAATGGTGTTTCCCTCTCAGAGGCCCAGACAGAACACAGACAGTGTAAGTAAGTCCACGTTGATGTCGCAGCCGTCACAAGTCACACATATTCCAGTTAGAACTGTGGGTTTGTATTCAGGACAGTCGCTGACAGGCAGTTCTGCCTTTAGTCCATACGTGGAACATAGGGATCCACAGAGGTACAGGCAAAGCAGAGGAAATACAAGTGTCGCAGAAATCACGAAGGAAGTACCGAAACACTGTGATGCAAACAAACTGTTGTCAAGAACTGTTGATCAGCCACCATTGATGCTGGAGTCTGAAAGGTTACGCCACAGGCAAGATATAAATGAACCTCATGTAAAAATAACTAGACAGATCACTGACATCAGAACTCAGATACCAGTGAGATCTGGAACCTATCTGCAGCCGAAGGCAGCCCAGTTAACTGTAAGAGAAGAGTTTGATAAATGCGAAATGAGTGATGGTGAAATGACTGATGCCACTGATGTCACATTGGATGTCATCGTGGGAGCCAACCAGTCACTAACGCCAACAGCTGATGCAGTAGACTTTTCGGATGTGGAATTTTTATCGTCTGCTAACTTGCCAGAGAAGCATGATGATCGTTTTATGAAGAGTGGTGGAAAACCGTGTGTGTCTGATACATTCAACAACAATTTGCCAGACGCTCATAGACTTCGGCCAGATGGTGCAAGTGGCGACGCAGCAGTTACTACGACAAAGGCAGAGATGCAGTTGTACAAGAAGAATAATGAAGATGTGAAAAGAAATGAACCTCCTGTTGAAAGAAGGCGATCAATAAAAGAACTGGTTCATTCGTTTGAGGGTTTGACCAGTCCGTTTATGAGAGTCCGCCCCAGAAGCATGGAGATCACGGCCATTTCGTCATCGGAGGAAGAAAATCAGGATAACTCTGTAAATGAAAGAAAGTGTAAGAAGATTACATTGAGAGCATCGTCGAGCTTTAAGGAAGCCAGTCGGTTGGACAGACAGTATCGTCATCAGGCCACAAAGAATCATTGATTGAAGGTGGTTTAGGCAGGATGAGTTTCTCTTCGTTTGCAGATTAGGTTTGATATTGACAGTTACTGAACTACTGCACTGTATATGCGTTGAACCCGTATCGTTTACTTTTGAAATGTGTATATTTCTAACTGGTAGTTTAGTTTACTGCTCATAGATATCATACCGTACGCTAACAATTTTTTTTTAATATTCGGCTTCATATTTACTTCGTGACTGTCTAAGTAACAGACTAGCTGATCATGCTTCGCGTTAACCCTTTGACGCCCACTGTTGCCATATTGGTACAGCTGTAAAGCATCCTGTGCCAGACCGGGTTAAGCCGTCATTTGTAATTTCCAATACTCTGACGCTCAGCCATGAGTGTCAGAGTGCCCGGATGTCAAAAATTACAAATGACGGCTTAACCCAGTCTGGCACATGATGCTTTACAGCTGTACCCATATGGCACAGTGCTCAGTGGGCATCAAAGGGTTAACGTTGCCAGTTGCCTTGCTTTTCTTTACTATTCATGACACGGGCACACGTTATGAAACTGAAGTATAGTCATTTACTTGCGTTCATAATAGGCCTACACATCTTATATAGGGCCTATTTAGTTTGTAGTTTTTGTAGTTTCGTTTTTTTTTGTTAAATGCATGTTTAAATTTCTCCCATTCGTGTAGTTGATTATTGGTCTTTTGAAGTATTAGTCCTCGCACAGTGCTCTCACTGCAGTGCACCTTATGGTGTCGTTGCTGATTTTTGACAGCATTAATTATTGACTGTAAAAAGTGTAAATGTCTGTTATTTTTTGCTAATCAGTATTGATCGTCACATTATGCAGTACTAGTTAAGAAATGTTACCGATTGCTTTGTTTAGTTTACTCGTTATTGAAAACGGTAATTAATTAGCGGAAAGTTATTTTTTCTGCTGCACGGGATGTAGGCCTACTTCCAGACGGGACCACATGCAACTGTCCGCAACTTATTAGTGTTGGATCTGGGGAGAGAATTTCTGTTTTTGGCTTTGAGGTGCGGTTAACAGGCCTATGGTTATTAGGCTAGGTGGCCGTCTAGCTGCTAAGAGTGTTTCTTCCAGCTGTACAGTGTGAGTCAAAAAAAAATCCCCCCATAGGGGACCTGACATTTTTTTCATTTTTTTCACAAACGGTTGAGAATTTGCAATCGATTTTTTACACACCTATTAAACGTTCCTATCTTCGCTAGATTACAAATTTTTATTCAATTATAACCGATTTTGACGAAGTTATGCCATATTAAGCGCGACTACCTAGTTCACATAATATGCGCAAAATGTCCAAAACGCACGCGTTTAGACGTTTGCGTAAGTCGTCGATAGCTTTATTGATCGTTGTCTGTGGCAAGTCACTATACAATAAACACTTTTATAATGTCAACAAACATGTTAGATATGACATGACGTCAGCAATGACGTCATTTGCTCAGTAAGCAACCTTAGAAGTTAAAGTTCTAGTGAAACGTAAAATTTCGCTAGGTGGTCGCGCTTAGTA
>Ga0056129_1000376_pt1 | contig 11183 bp, 4 predicted proteins | sample WorMetLIZISLAND1_FD_71118 | JGI IMG/M metagenome (GOLD analysis project Ga0056129, IMG submission 71118) | Marine gutless worms symbiont microbial communities from Max Planck institute for Marine Microbiology, Germany - Olavius loisae LIZARD... ...
ATGTTGGACAGTGACAGTAGTTTGCATGCAGTTGAAAGTGGACATTGATTAGTGTAGTACTGTAAGGAATTTGATGTGCATTGAACTGTACAACAGAATGTGCTGCTATGAGTATGAACACACTTATTACACTTGAAGTGAAATTTTATAGTGCTGTTTTGTGCGAATGTCTTGGTCTTGGTCTCGAGACCAAGGAACCGAGGTCTTGGTCTCGAGTTTTTTAAAAAGGTCTTGACAACAACACTGGCTACTACATACACGATATTCTACTTATCCGAGTCAGAGCCATGCTCAATTAATTTAACCAATATTTAAACTAAGCCTATGGAGTTAGCTGTGAACAAAAATAAAATGTCCAGACTAGAACATTGGAGACAACTACCAGCGTGCCACAAAGGCGGGTTAAGGTATGTGCCGGAATGCAGCCATTTTCAAACTTGTCCGATCTTTGACCACAGCATGACGCCACGAACATTTCATGGTGATATCTATCTCGAATGGTTCAAGAATTATCACAGAGACAGTACTGGAAACCATACCATACCACCTAAATCACGTGACAGATGAAAATTTGATAATAAATAAACCATAGGAAACGGACAACAAGCAAGACAGAATAGTTTTTGTTTAATTAATCAGCAACATGAAATATATGTGAGCCATTCTGTGTTACAACGAGTATGTGCACTATAGACAACTGAACCAATACATACCAAACAAACACTGTGTCTGGAATAATGCTACAACATCAGTTGGGTCTAGAACATTTCAATTCAAGGAAAAAAGTCCAATCCACTTCATGCAGATGTGTGAGTGAGTGAGCAGATTGTTAACGGGGCACGCCAGCACAACTTTACGCAGACAAACTGACTTTTCGGTTCAATATTAAAATTGGACGCTTGTACTCCAATAACTATCAGTTACAACTAATATTTTATGATATGCATGTTTTTGCAGTCATTCAGCAAGGATTTCAGGTTCAGGAGACACAGTCAGCATAGTGTAATGACAGACTGAAGGCTTCAAGAGGAGAGGGAATGTCCCTGCCCAGCATACAAGAAGGTGGGCCCGGGTCGTAGCTCTAACAGATATCTAATTTTGACTGATTCTATTGGTGTTGTACAGCCACTGGTTTAGGGGAGGAAGGGGCTAATGGTGTATCGGAGTTGACTTAAGCTCCCAAAGCCTATGCCGATTATGCTTTACAAACGAAATAAATCTACTTGAACACCGAATAAATTTGAATCGGCATGTTCTAGTGGGGTCTAACCAACAAAAACACAACAGGTCTCACACATGTTACACACTTGTAAATCCAGTGTCCGACATCAACACTGAAATAATTCATTGTCCTCTTCGTACATCAAACAAGACAGAGGACAAGTGTAACACGAAGGCCAAACAAATATTCCAATAACTTAACAAAAATGCTCACATAAACATCTCACTACATTCTATATGTTAGTAATTTTTAAAGTTATCAACTTGGCAGTAAACTAACTCATTTTCAAGAAAGTCCGTTTCAAATTCCGATATCTGTACAACATAAAAAAATAAACAATTATTACACCAAAGACGCAAAAGTCGCTCAGTAGCTTCTCCACGCAGACTACACAGAACCCGTCGCCCATATAACCTATACTGTGTTGGTGGAGACGTAAAACCATGTTCAATCAATCAATCAACTACACAGACCATTGATGACATCTTTTGTTGTGACATTCACACATTAACACAATAAACTATTTTAATTGCAGCTGTAGCTATTTGGCAATTTCAATCAGCAAGAACAAAATACACAACCATAAATAGCAGAGATCACCATCATTAACGTTATACATCAATTAACTGTTAAACTTTACCAACAAAACTGACAGTGTGAACAAAAAACTATCACAGAGCTTACAGTTATAATGACAGATTTTAAGGCTATTTACGTAAAATTTTGATAAATAACGAGGCTCAAGGAGTGGGTTGTCATCTACACCTGTTGTCGCACAATGCAGTCTTCAGATTTCTAACGTTAAACATTGTCGAGCGTCACTACACTAGGAAAAGACTTTTTGTTGTTTTGTTTACTTAAACCAGAAAACGAAAATACTACACGACGTGCAAATTACTCTCGTTCCCAAATCCACAATTACTAGACGAAATTATTGTGCAACGATATTCAAGTAAAATATACGACGCACCACACAGTCTGCAAATGACCACCGAAGCAGAGATTAGTGCGGCACTCACACGACAACTACTGTCAGCACTGCTCATATTACATACAGTGTAGTCAGGCATTCAGTAAAACATCTGGTGTTCAGCAATGGTTCTAGTGCAACTGAGTGAACTGACGCATCCGTCCGCGGCACAACGTTAGTCAATCTTCACTGTCGAATAGATCTTCCGAACAAAACAGCTTGATCCGATGTAGCTGAACGTACCTGCAAGATGTACATGAAATATCAGAGAGAATTATGAAATTATCTGGAAAATTCAATACACAATCTCTCGTGGTTTACATGCACAGACAGCATCAAGTAAAATGGTAGTTCCAGTCGTGGGCAGTATGAGAAATGTAGTGACACAGTGACGGTATGGTTATGACTGGACAGGAGGGTGTATAGGTACAGACATTACAGCCACTGTCGTGCTAATGTTAGTACAGCCAGGTTTACTTCATATCTGCTAAGTAATGTACATTCAGGGGAATGAATGAAGAGCCTTGTCACTGTAAGCTCTGACTGCTGGAGCAATGCAGTTTCTGTATACACAGCAACTTGCCTATTTGTAATACTGGCAGCAAACACAGTACAGAATTACAATAGTCCAACTCTGTATCAACAATGGCACACACCAGACTGTGCAACATGTCCTAATGTCCAGCACATGACAGCTTACAGCCTTTCTGATGATGACAGCATAAAACAACAAATATAAAATGTTCCTTACTGCACTGTATTCAGTGTTGTGTTTAAAGTACCTGCAATAAGACTTTTTTCATCTCTTCCCTATGCAATTGCACAATTTCTCCTTTAATTATGGCCCCTGCAAGCTTTCTGCCCGCCACCACAATTTCAGGTGCTGTGAGGTCCTATTACACAGCAGTGATTGTACTTATTTACTCTACGCACTCTGTAAGCACCAATCACATCACCAACAAACAGCTTGTTCTTATCATATTTTACATGCAAGTTATATAAGTATAAACATATTTCTTTACCACACATGATGCCAAGTGCTATGCTGAAGAGAGCCATGTATCCAAAGTAGAAAGACGTCTGAAAGAGTCCATACATCCTACAACAGCGTCACACTATTAAATATCTGCAACTATGAATAATCCACAAAAACAAAATACTATTATAATCCAATTTTCAAACGGTGTAGAATCATACACGTTACAAACAGCAAAAACACAAGTATACAAATACATAAATATACCACAGCAACAAAATGTCGAGAAGTTGTCTACCATATATCACAGTTATTATGCTCAGTGGTACATACACTGCCGTAGTGAATAACACAGTTGATTTATTGATGCTTGGTGGGTGATCTTTTGCATTTGTGCCATCAATCAAAGGGCACTGCTCTATAATGACACAGTATAGGGAAGAGCAGAGAAACTACTGCCATACTATTAATGCAGCGTGTCTTATATACTCATATTGGACGTCGTTTTATGGAATGAGGTTAGCACAATGACATTCAAACCCGTAATAAACAATCCGTTTGTAGCATATACTGCTGTCGTGCTGTTTCAGAATAATTGCAAGCCAAAGAATTCAGATAGTAGCCTCGTGCGAGCTTGGGATCAATGTAGAATAAGCCCACCTCGTTTCCTGACCGTTTTGTCATAAGAAGTGACTAAACTAGGCTAGTTTTATTTTGCTGTTTTGTGTTGCTTGCTTTTTCTGGGTTGTGCTAGTTTTTGTAGTATCTGTTTTTGATTTGTCTTCTGTCCCGTATTTTCCAGTGTATACCGACGGGAATGGCACTGTATAGCCCAACAGCGTTGATGTGCCATTAAGAATCTGCTCACTCACTCACATTTAGATAGTAACCAAGTAAGTAAATGGCGATCTGAAGACAGCAATAACGTAAACACCCCATAATATACAGTGAACATTCAAGTCCTGCCGAAAATGTCCAGAGTTGACATCTGGATCCTGCAGGTAACTGCATATTACCAAATATATCCAAGCCAACTGTAATCCGACATACGTAGTAGAAATGCCGATCATAACCAATTAACCATGTTCTAAATTTAAAACAGTAGACACATGCTGTGACATCCAACTCAGTTGGAATATGTATGTACTAAAGGGTTAACAAGCTATATCTGTGACTAGCCATTCCGTTTGGTTTGCACTCAGGATCTGTGGCTCCATCTGACAAAGGACTCTGAACTAGTCCGATATTGTAACTATCAATGGAAAAGAAAGACCCGTGTGCAGATCTGCACCATGAATTTTTGGAATCTCTCCGAGGCCGTTACAGATGCTTTCTCCTTAAAGCCAGCTAGCGTACTAAATTCAGCAGCTTTGAGTTCAACAGTATTGTCGCCTATGATGGATAAGCAAACTGATGTTCAATACATTAGACTCATGTGGTCGTGAAGCTGGTCAAATTTTAACTAAAGTTGTTTAAAAGTACCAAGCTGCAGACACGGCAAAAAACACGGCAATCTACACTAACTTGAGGTATAAGTCTTACAACAGTGTAGTGTACGCACTGTTACACTGTGACCTGATATAGTCTTTGAAGAACTGTGGTCACCATCCAGGGCTGATACTTTAACACACCAGTGCCGAGGATTGTATTAATTACTGGCCCAATGCACAGTATTACAAATGATCATAATGCATTTATCTTGTCAATCAGTGTCAATCATTAGGTTCACCACAACAAAGATGCTCAAACAAACAATGAATGAAATAGAAACGGCAATTACTTCGTCTTGAAAAAGAAGTAGTAGAAAGAATAGACGTAGACGTAGCCTGCAGTCGATGCTCCAGCCAAGAAACTAGTCCACTGCCTGTAACGACAATCACAGGTAATGAATATATCAGATTTAACTGTTCTGCCAAATAGCTAAGCTGGTGCAGATGTGCCTGTGTGAATGTGATAAGGCGATTAGCATGTCATACAGCAAAGCAGAATTCAATTCATGAAGCAAGTGACCCACAGAATGTGTACAGCTTCACTTCACCTTGTGACGCTTGAATCCTCAAACACACTAATACAACTGCTCCTACCAGTGTCTAGCATTAATGCATGAACAGTAATGTTAATGTTCCACTAAACAATAACCACGGTCCATTTCATAGACAATCTTTAACAACAAAATAACATCTGTACAAACTAAAGCAGGTGAAACTAAAGCATAGATCAGTACAGATAGAGTACGAGCACAAACCATCGATAATCTTCGGCATTCAGCAAGAAGTAGGTGCAGACGATGGTGACGCAGATGGTGACGACGATCAGAATCAAAAACACGAGCAGCATGAAGCCATAGACGTAGTAGATCTTGTACGCCCAGAACGATGTGAAGATGAAATACCTGCACACAGAGCCAGTCTGTCAACTACAGTCTGCATAGCAACTGCTACAGCTGAAGTATAGTTTAATGCCGCTCCCAATACAATCTTTTTGGCAGTCATTTTGGAGGCGGTCTTTGCAGCCAATAACTTGATACTGACAAATAAAGCAGCATACAAAATACACAAACTAAATACAACTCAAAAGCAAAAAAAAAAATAGCACAACAAAACTTCTGTGGTTCAATCGTCTCTTACGACACTCGACCAGGAAACGAGGCGGGCTTATTCTACAATGCTCCCGAGCCCACATTGGGCATCAACCTTTATAGGTATCAGTATCTAAGCTGTATATCATATTGTACATGTACTGCTGGAGCTCGTAACTAAGTTCTGGCAGATTTTAACCTGTGTATAGTAGATAAAGGTGGATAAATGTCAAGCAACAGAGTCACATCTGTGATGGCATCAACAGATGATACTTTGAATGACGATGACACATGACATCAAGATACTACTGGGCTCCAAGTTGGACCATAATTAGCATCAGACTACACAATTATACACACTATCACATTGTCCGTGTTGTTACTGAGCTATACGATCCTTTAACCTAACTGCAAAACACTATATTTTCAATTTGGCAAATGTGGAGTATAGAAATTTTGCTGAATTTTAATTTAGTGTTTTCTTAGGGTGTACTTTGCCAGGTAAAGTCCCAGTGACTTTAGCCCCATGCGGGCTTGAGAGTTTTGTAGAATAAGCCCAATTCATTTCATGGCCGAGTGTCGTATGAGGCGACTAAACCAGGCTAGTTTTGTTCTGCTGTATTTTGCATTGTGTGCTTTTTCTGGGGTTAGTTTTTGTAGTGTGTCTGTTTTTAATATGTCTGCTGTCCTGTATTTTCCAGCATGTACAAATTAAAAGCAGACACACTACAGAAACTAAACACAACCCAGGAAAAAAGCAAAGAACACAAACTACAGAAAAACAAAACTAGCCTGGTTTAGTCGCCTCATATGACACTCGGCCAGGAAACGAGGTGGGCTTATTCTACAACAATCCCGAGCCCACACGGGACACTTGCTTGACAGCTATGATGCTGCCTGCTGTAATGTTACATGAGTACAAGTACAGCTATGTGTAGACACCACTGCCGATGAAACCAATGACTTTTTCTGAAATACGAAGATCCCTTAATTACAACAATCAATGTTAAACATACATTTCAATAAAAATAGATCCAAACGGCAGTACACCACCGAGTGTAGCTATAATGGCTGGCTCCATGAACCTACAACACACAACAGCCATTGATACAATCAGCAAAGCATCAATTATCATCAACACATTTTACAACTGCTGCATGAATTCAACAGGAAACATGACACATCCATAACCAGAGCAGTCGAGTATCCGCAGTTGTAATCATCTTTCAGCCCATGCGAGAATCTTCAACTGAGACAACTCTGAAGATGACTCAGTGACTCAGACCACGTTACATTCCCAGAAACAATTTATATCTCAAACAGTGACAGTTACATAGGCTTATACGTGACAAACACGAGCTGTATGACCTCAGTGACCTTAACCTTTGAATCATAAATCCACTACATAACTAGTTCATTATTGGGTGGTTAAAATTTATCAAAATTTTTATGTCTGCTTAAATTCCTACAATATTAAGTAAGTGGCCCTCACATAAAGTGCTGCGCCCCCTCTATCGTCATGTCCACGTCCATCTATCCCACGCCTATTATTTACCGGAAATCAAAAAGCCGTAGAAACTTCAAATTTAGTGGAGAAATAACATGGACACCAGTAACTAAGGAAGCAAATCTAAGGTCAAAAACGTGAAGGGCAAGGTCACTGAGAAATGAAAATGTAAAAATCATTTCCGTGGTGCATATCTTTGCCAAAAGTGGATCAATTGACATTACACCAAACTAAAAACAAGATAATCCTCGGCCTATTCCACACATATCGTCAAATAATTTAATCAGCAAAAATGTAAACTTTTTTCTCCAAATATCTGTCTGTGTACCAGATGCCTTTCATTTTGATGAAAAATGGAATGTCTAGCAAAAGCAAAGTTAATATTTAATAAAGCAGTTAGTGCTGACATGAGTAAATGGTAAAGCAATTATGTGAGGTCACTAGTAACAATTGTTCTTGGAGCATTTTATCATTGCAAATCAGTCAATTTACGTTAAACTCAAACCAAAATGTTTCCCATACTCTTCTGCATGCATTATCAAATACGCTTCAACAACAGCAATGCATATTTTTAAGATAATTGCCTGTCAGTGTTTCATGCTCATCAGAGATTTCTCTAAAATGAGTAACATGGCAATTGGTCAGAAGGTCATTGGGAACAAAAATGTGAAAATCGTTATTGACTGAAACCTCTTATAACATGTAAGAACAGAAACATGACGTAAAACAATGCCTCAACAGCCATTGTGGGAGACATAAACATGCATGTAAAATATATTTCAATTTACATATACCAAGGACTGCAATTGACCATACATCATTAACATCCATGCCTGTCTCACATCGGTGTTAACACCAACAGAGCAGTGCAAATCTACCATCTGTGATATATGTTTAACTAACACATCAATGTTACCATTTCTTCTCAGGGATAACTCTCTGTACGGCATTAACACGACACGGGTAATTGGCCTGACCAGCTACATTCCGTCCAATCACAGTTCCGACGAGATTGAGTGGCAGAATGACAAACAGGCAGATGCTGGCCACTGCAACCTGCAGGACACACAGTCATCCACACTACAAGCAAGATCAAGTATTAGTAAGAAATGATCTCTAAGTTCTGTTTTATACACCTAAATCATCCAAAGTATATGGACTAGTAAAGTCACTTATGACATACAATTATCTACTTTTTATGTTGTAGTAGGCATCTTTATTAATGGTTATTTTCAGGGAAATCTGGGTAGCAATATACTGCCCACTCTGTATCACGGAAACAGAGAGGCAACTCTTAATAGTTTACTGATTCAGAACTTCTGTGAACCAAATGACCATCATGAGGCTGAACCAACAGCACTATATCACTATACAAGTCATGTAAATATTCACGTTTAAGTTCATATCTATGCCAGGTCACAAAATTTTATGCAGCTGTCTCTAAACTGGATAAATTATGCCACACTGACTGCGCCGATGGTCGCATTTCATTGCATCTATAAAATTTAACAGTTTGACGATAGACAAATGTTCACACACACAATTTATTAGTTTCCGAAACAGCTCAGATGAGACAAAAAACGTTTGAATAAGGTTCATATCATATGCTCTGTCCACTACCAGCCAAAGTGCATGTGTTCTGACATTTGCAAAACTCACTAATCGATGACTGTGACAAACCATCCCAGATCTATTGCAATGCACTGTTGGTTCTGCACATACTATGACATTGTCGCTATCGCTACATTAAATTACATGACATATCAAGCTTCACTGCCTGTGGCTGCCTGTGAGGCAATGAATCAAGTTCAAAGTTGTGATACTGGTCAAAAAGGTCACTTGACGGCCTCACCATGCCATACCTACAAGACGACTGTCAACTTGTGACTGAGACGGAATGCCGGCACCTCCAGTCAGCAGACATCGATAATTGTGCAGTCAATCGGACAGACAGCTGTGTGACAGGAGTTTCGCAGTGGCTGGAACAGTCTGCGGGTCAAGCTTCGACAGCGAGACGTGAGACTGAGTGAGTTTGAACATTTACTTCACACGTTTTTGTTTCGCTGAAACTTGGCACATTATGACTTTCCATTTTAGTGTGCCGTGTGTAAGTAGTTAGTACACTCACTTACTTTACTTAGTTATGTCAATATATCGGTCAAGAGACATAAAATAAATGGTACTTTACCATCGTTCCAAATGGAATAGCTCGTGAAGCATGGTAGTATATTGCTATGAAGTTAATGAAGAAGGCGGTTCCACACACGAGGCTGGGAATAAGGAATGCACTTGTCACCAGCTGCTTAATCCAACTCTTTCCTGTTAAATACACCATGACATTAGCAAGTAAATAACACACTTACCGTATTTCTTCTATTAATTCGCACAGTTAAAAATAAATATATTTCTCAATGTTCGAATTATTAGAAGTAAAAAAAATAATTATGGTAAACCCTGTTCGAATTATTTAATCTGCATATACCCGGTATGCAAACGTACCTAGCACGTGAAAAATCGTTTGTAAATAAAGCAAGTAATTACTTCCGTTTTTGTGTAAGTAAGTAAAGAATACAACCAATGCGGTAGGCCTAAATTCTCACTCATCTTTACGATCAGCAGACGTCTGAAACGACGACTCTGAACTGCCTAGCAACTCGCGATGTTTACGACTAGTGATAAACCAACCGCCAGGACACTCCAGCAGCAGCAGCAGTCATGAAGCATCTGGCACGGACAACGGTAACAAAATACGACACCAACACTGCTGTGGTCTTTTTATTACCAGTCACTTTCATTCAGATCTGCCAGACGACCGCATGCCTTCTCTCCTCTCCCTTGTCCGCCTTCAGTCATCTTCCCTCAACCGTCAGCCGTCTAATAGGCCTACATTGCCAATCTGTCTAGATACTAACACACGTACTACTAGACCAGCTGCAGTTTACTCTGAAGTGCGTTCAGTTGCACAAGCAGCCTGCACGGCGCCTGAGTCATGCCTGAGTAGGTACCTGTCAGGCAGGCCGGGGTTTGCATCTGTCATCAGTTGACGGGTCGTATTGCGATATGAAGCCTGCGTCCGTTTAATACAATACAAAAATTGTTCATAATCTATGTTCTGGGACATCTCTATTGTTTACATGCATAGCGCCAAAACCGCCGATACGATACGATACAATAGCAATACGTCTGAGCTTCAGGTTCAAATTATTGGAATCACATGTTCGAATTATTATAAGTAGAAAAAATAATAATTTTTTTCAAAAAAATTGCGTGTTCGAATTATTAGAGCGTCCGAATTAATAGAAGATATACGGTAATCAAAGTGTCCAATAAAAACTAAGTCACTTCACAAGCACTATGAAAGTCAAGGGAATAAATACCCAATGAGGTCGGTCTGCAGGCGGCTACAGAAAACTGAAAGAGAAGCTGCAGACATGTCGTGGCATGGCAGAGCATTTCAGATATGAGTGGTGGCAATCGGAAAAGATCGATCGCCGAAGGTTGACAGCCATGTATGGTGGAGAGGCAGAGACAATGGCGATGCTGATCGTATGTGGGATGTAATGCCAATGTCTGTGGGCCAGAAGAGTTCATCGACCAGGTATATGGTTCATCGACCAGGTACGTTGATGCCGTTCCACTGAAGCATTTGAAAGCCATAGAACGGCAAGCTTGTACTGAATATGTTCTGGAGCTTTCAGCCAATGTAGCTGATGTGGTCAAAATTCCATGATGAAAACACCAACTGTGCAGCAGAGTTTATCACTGACTGAAGCCTCTGAGTTGGTGTATGCCAGCTGCCACAGTCTAGTTAACTTTTAACTGCCAGTAAATTTTTTATAATACACATTTCAAAAATTTGCATGTTGGATGCCAATCTACAACCTGAAATTGCTACACAACAGCCACCCACACCGCTTACCCCCTACCTCA
>Ga0056129_1000377_pt1 | contig 11182 bp, 7 predicted proteins | sample WorMetLIZISLAND1_FD_71118 | JGI IMG/M metagenome (GOLD analysis project Ga0056129, IMG submission 71118) | Marine gutless worms symbiont microbial communities from Max Planck institute for Marine Microbiology, Germany - Olavius loisae LIZARD... ...
AACGCAATGACAATGACGACCGCTACTTAATATTAGAAACTATTGGAACCTGGTAACACTGGATACCAACTCGCCTCATATTTACCTGGGGCGAGTTGGTTAGTGGGGCGAATTGACTGTGAATCCATTTAGATATACGCAGTTTGGTAGTTCTGTAAGACTTCAGCGTCAACTGCAATTAAACATTAGGCCTAACATTCACAAAGTCTTTCTGGGAAACGTCTCATCCGGGAAAATGACCACCCGGGAAACGTCTTTCCGGGAAAGTGACCATCTGGGAATCGTCTTTCCGGGAAACGTCTTTCCGGGAAAAAAAACAATCCAGGAAAGTAACCATCCGGGAAACGACCGCGACCGGGAAACTTACATGGCTCCAGCAGGCCTATAGGCCCAATTCTGGATCCAGAAATATAAAAAGAGCATTAGTGCACAAATACTTAAAACACTTTTGGGAACAAAAAACCATGATGTCATCACTTTCACAGAGAAGTGATGCCATCTGCCCAGATGTAGATATTTTCTGAAACAGCCTAACAAAGATTAAATATCTTCAGAGATAAGATTTAACTCACAAGATAGGTCAATCAGCTCACACTGATATGCAATCATCTGATGATGATACTAATGACCAATGACCATAGCCAGCTCACTGTGTGTCTTCAGCTGTATTCACTGTACACACACTGTCTGTGTACTACTAACAGTGCCCATCTGCCTGTCTGTCAGTGTGTCTTAGTGGGTGTGTTTGCCGGTATTACTAACCGTGCCCAGGCTGAGACGTGACACCTCCTTGCGTTGTCGCCCTGAACGTCGAATACCGTACAAGTCTGGCTGCTCCGTTGCCTCCTAGCATCATACATGCATACGGCCACAAAGGTGAAAAGGACCTAAGTTTTCATACCTGTAAATGCTAAAAATCAATTATGGCCTTCCAGCACCTTTGTGCCAACAAACATACAGTATTGGAGGTGACTAGGAGGTCTGGCGAAGCATTACAAACTCTCTACTAGTAGGTTCTGGGGTGAAACCATGGCTAAAAATAAATTTTGTGTATATTTTGTTTGCTGCTAGTAGCAAAGCGTGCATTCTAAACCAATAATTCACTCGTTATCGTGTATTATCTAAATCACATAAGACACAATTCAGTGCTTATTCTTTACCATTTTGCATCAAATGGCATATAATTTCTGGAACCTTTTGCGGCCTGAAAACCACAAGACTGACTCAAAAATAAATATCAGAGTCATGTGAATCGGTTCAAATCAAACCTCGAATCAAATCAGGCACTATGATTCAAATTTAATCTCAAACAGAATCAGCCGTTTTACATATCCCATGATGGCCTCATGACTGAGCTAAGCACCTCTAATGGACGGTGTGGCTACCAATCTGCGGATTGGAAATTTTCAAATCGGGCCATCATTTCCAAATCGAAGCAACTCGGCATGGACAATTCGTAATCGAATCAAATCTCTGCAGAGCCCTGTAATAAATAGTTACAACTTACAAGAACACCAGCCACTGCAAATGGATTATGCGTCAGACTTACAGTTCAGGTATAAACTGCAGTGCAAAGACATAATTACCTTGACAATGTCTCGTATGACAGTGTTGCGTGAGCGCGGTTGTTCGTCCTGCGACTGGTCACTGTACATGTGATCAACATCCAGTCGTCCACCTGCAGTCTTCTGCTGCTGCTGCAGGATGTCCACTGTGGGACTGTCAACAGTGGCACTGCTAGTGGCATCCTCTGAGCTGTCAGAATGTGATGCTTCATCTGACATGTGGCTGTCATGTGTTGGGCTGACACTGTCTTGTGCCGACGGCTTTGCTCTACTGTACACACGCATACACATGCGAACAACTAAACACCAGTCGGTAAATTACAGCATTAAAGTAATGACAACTTCAGAGTTGCCACAGTCAAGTAGCATTGGAATCTGATTATTCGTCCTCTTCTTCACAGCATACTCAAGTCTTGAGCATATCTGTGCCCACAAAGTTCTGCATGCCAACAATCTCAATTAGTTGCCTTCCTCCAAGCCACGGCAAGACCAAAATTCAACAGCCCTGAGCCCGGTATGACTTGGTCTTCCTGGTGGCTGACTCCAGCTGGCAAATGGCCTTTGGACTGCTGTCACAATGATGCGGTGTTGGTTCTCACATAGCGAACAGCGAGCAATATGCCCAATATACTATCAGTCACCATTTGAAAAAGCAGTAGGCAACCAGAGACAGCCCTAGACTCAGCATTTGTGACATGATGGGTGTATGAAATACGCAGAATCTTGTTATTACTAGAGATCATTGGCAACAGTTACCCTGCACTGTCAGTGTCATCGTCAGATGGATGACCAGCTGCATCAGGCCCATCACTGGAGTTAGACTCATCCATTGCAGTTCAGCCTTGAGATGCCTGATGCAGCAGCGATCTGAAGCCAGGTACAGACAGCATACATAACTAATCACACACGGATTTATTCACTTCCCGAATTTTGACACGAAATTTCAGCGACAAGTTTTAAATCATGGTCGTGTGTCTGATTTCAACTGACTAACATTCTAAGTCGGTTTGTTGTGGGTTCATTTCTGTCACTGGAGAAATTTGTTTACAAAACCATACCACAGTCTCACAGCATGCAGGCTGCAAAACTGTGACTGTAAGTTCACTTCCTATTACTTCTCTATTGCGTCAGTTAACTATTTTAAAGTAAAAATCTTGTAGAAAGATAGCCGTGTTATTACAAATTACACTTACTGTAAATGGTTAATATGCATATTATGCATATATGCAATGCATATGCAATATGTTATTAGATTTAGATCTCGAGAAATGTTCATTGGTAATGGTAATGCATAATGTTCATTGTGTTCTGATTTCGGCAAAGCATCTTATACTGTTCAGTCAACAGTGTTTTAGTTAACGGTGTCATCTTAACAATCCTTAATTCGTTACAATGGATGATAAACTTTCTAAACGAAAGAATACAATGTATTAAACTGGGAGTGTCTATATAGCTACCAATTACTTCAAGTACTGTTCAGAGATTGGCACTGATCACTGAATGCTTCGTGTTTACATTTCTGTCCTGAAAGCTTGTGGTAAAGACTGCAGTTTAATTACATTTGCTGATAATAGTATTCTTTTAGTTCCAAATGTATCTGGCGTCTGTTCTTTTAGGAACAACATTCACCAAAGAATTGTCTGTTACGGAAAAGGTGAGTCAATATGAATAGACCTCACCTAGTAAATGGTGTTTGTCACCATTTACATTATACGATGTGAAACAAGTTCATTCAGTTAAAATACTATGTATCTATAATAAATAAGATGACATGTATTTCTAAATTGCTGTATGCCTTGCTTTGAGTGTTACATTGATTCAGCAATCTACTGAATATGTTTTGACAGTCACCTGCAGTATCCACATATTTCAAGCAGTTATTGGGCCCACTGCAACCACACTTAGTGGCAAAGTAACCTATTCTTGGAGATTGTGGAGATCACATGTATTTCCTCGCATTAGCAGTTTTGGCTACTACACACCTCTTCCATCTAATACTGAATGCTTGACCTTTAAAATCAGGACATTTTAGGTCTATAATGTTTGTGGAAAAGCCATATGTCACAAATTTGTCACCTCAAATGTGTCAAGACAATAAGCCCCCAGCAATAGCTAGATGCACGTGGCATTGTGACACTGTGCAGCTTTCCACAGCGCAGTCTAGTTGCTATAGCTCGAGTGCTTACTGATCTTGCAGTGCATCACCATATCTGGGCTAGCAATTGGCAGCAGACAAGTGGACAAATGGATAGACAGCAGCATCGCTTAAAGCACCTTCCATTACATAGGCGAGGTTTAAATTAAAAACCTCACAATTAGTTACTTGTAAACTTTCTCACACCAACCACTTTTTAGCAGTGTACAGCACATAGAAAACAAGAAAGCTGTGCTATCGCAAAGATGACCGCGAACATCAGACCACGCGCGCGATGCGTGCTATATAAGTGTATCGGATCATTCGAAATTATCCAAGATGGCGGCCAGCTGCCATCTTGGATTTAATGTAACCAGAAATAGTGCCATTTGATCCACCGACCCTGAAAATCCTACCCTAGAACCAAACATGAAGTGTATCAGATCACCCATTGCGGAGATATGACCATTCACGCATCTTGGGGGCATATAGAACCACTCATTTTGGGCAGAAGGGAAGGTCGTAGGGGGTCAGCGATGGCACCATTCGGAAGAGTGATGGTGGTTTCCTATAGGCTCTCCATTGTGATCATTGCGCTAACGGTAACCATTCGGCCACAATTTGCGATCGAATGTCTCCGATGCTCAAATCAACAGAGGGTGGGTCACTTTGGGCCCAAATTTCCGGGTGTTCCCCTTGGAGTAGACCCCTGATGTTTGGGCCTGCAGAGAGCGAACATCCCAGGCTAACTAATGGTGAAATTATTTAGGAAGAATTCCAACCTATGTGATCACAATTCACCAACGTCACAGACGGATGGATGGACAGACAGACATGACATGCGATTGCAAGACCGGACTTTGCACTAAAGTACATCGCGCAGTAATGATGCACGAGCAAGCTGATGCTCTTCAAGAGAAAGACAACTAGTGACCTAACAGAATGTATGGGGCTTTTTCCAGCTGCCTGGGCACAAGCAGAGTAAGCCATCAAAATTAGCAAAATTTGGATACATTTAATACCAGTGTGTGTGCAATATGCACAAAACAAAAAATACTATTGTATGCATGCACATGAGACGTCTGGTCCACTCATCAACTGAGTCCTTGATGATGCTTTGTCCCAAGCCATCCCAGGCATCCATCAGACACTGCTTCAGATAGTCGACGTCACACACAACGTCTGTCAAATGGCAGCATACTCACTGCTGTGTTCTCCCAAAGTTTTGGTCAGTAAAACAAGTTCAGATCTGTAGTTGGGCAAGTGATGCAAGTCATATGTACAGTAAAATAAATGCAGTATGTCTCGCATTCTAGAAGACTGATTACCTTGCAATCTTGGTGTACTGATGCATTGCCATGCTGGAAGATAAAACAAGAAGCCAGCTGTTGCTAGGACAGCCGACCGTACTGCCTCACAACACCTCTGGGGGCCAAGTGACGTCATCAGTCACGAGACCATTTGACACCCCATACGCCTTTTCCTATTGGTAGTCCTTCGGCATGGAGTCTCTATCTCCAGCCGTTTTCGAGATATGCGCTCTAAACATATCGCGGTCACGAGCTTGACCTTTCAGGGTCACGTGACGTCATGGGTCACGTGACTATTTGATACCCCATATGCCATTTCCTATTGTTGGTCCTTTGGAACCAAGCCTCTATCTCTAACGGCTTCCAAGATATTAAACGTCAAATGTAGCGCAATGGTTGACATGACCGTAATATGACCTCTAAACAAAGGTCAAGGTCATTCATTTTTGTACCAATTGATTTCTCATATATGACTTCCTATGGGCTGTCAATAGTAACTTTGCTCTAGGACTCGCCGTTTAGCCACAATACATAATGCCACATACGACAGACGACGACAGACGGACGCAAGCCTGTCGCATAAGCGCTACCGTACTAAGTACAGTCAGCTAAAAACTCACCAGAGATCTTACACAACAGTCAGCATCTGCAGAGTCAAAAGTATGTTAAGGCAGTAAATGCCATTCATTTGTGATGCAGGATCAACCAGTATTAAGTCTGTTAACCATAATTTGAACATGCACCATGGCCCCACAGACACGATCAGTGAGAGCAGAAAATAACAAAACTGAACAATGAAGTTTTGTATGGAACTGTAGTGTAGTGATGCATTTAAGGTGTGGTGTGAAATTTAACGAAGATTTGCTGCAAATTTACTGCCAAGTCCAACGGTGAAAGAATTTTCAAAAACAGACACTGGTCAGTGGTCAAAGTTACAAGTGAATGTAGAGTCTCTTTCACAATGTACGTGTCATCTTCCTTGTCATCACCTGCTGTCTGGAACTCACTACTGAGAACAGTTTTTGAAAGCTCCTCACTGACAGTCACACTGTGCATTGTAGCGAACAGTAACAGATAGATATCAACTACACCACCGCCTCTGAAGTTACGACCTAGCGTATCACTGGGATATGTTTGCATGTTATTATTATCACTAATCACTTATTACGACCAAACACAGAAGTGAGTTGTAAATTGTCTGAAAGCAAAGATACTCATCAACTGATTGTTCTGAAGCTTAAATGTGTTCGTTAGAGCTATTTACTGCACAGTCTGCTTGGACTTAGTTGTATGGTGTGTTCACATTTCTGCAACAGAACTGTTGTTCCTATACTTGTTTAGCATTTTCCATGTGCATACTAATATTACTACATTTGTATTACTTGCTACATTAAGATTTAGGAGCTTTTAAGGTTTCTTTCGTATGCTAACATTCCTGGTTAAGTGTGGTAAAGAAAGTTGCCCAGCTTCATTACATTTTGTTTTTAGTGTTTAGTGTTTTGTTACAATTTAGAGTACTAATTGGCTATAGTATTTTGTAGAAGTAAATGTTCTTTCGAATAAGACACTCAGAAGGTGTTACAATAACTGTCTCACATATTTTTGAGAAATGCTTCAATGTATACAGTGACTATATACTCGTATGGTGTTGATACTTTGTCAAACAATTTACATTTATCACTTGCAGTTTCCATGGCCTTTTGTGGTGTATACGAACATGTCAAGAGACAAATGCAACACAGAAATCAATTGAGAGTCCTTAACATTTTCAAAATAATGCTTACTTAACAAGTGCTATGTTGACTGATATTTCCAAAGGCAAAGAAATTTCTTTTGAATAGTGCAATATTCTAGCTCAATTAGCACTAACAACAATTCCTGTGTATTCAGCAAAACAATAAAAACTGGGCTGTAAATTGTTACATGCATGTCCGTGTGCAGTCAAGTTAGTAAGCAGCATGTCAGTTTCATAGTTTGTGCCGTTGCATGGCCAAATCTGCACTAGCAGACATACTACCGGTATACACTTTGCTAATGAAATTCATTTTAGCATACTCGGTCAGTGGTCACCTCAGTCACCTGGTTTAAGTGCTTTCCTATTATCACTTTGTTTTTGATATCTGCCGACTAACAGTCTGGCTTTGAGTAGGGCCTATATACAGGCATCAAGTTCTTGAACATGTGGCTAGTAACACAAAACGAAAGCTGACAGTCATGTTTTATTGTAGTCACGCTACATACATGGTAAAATATTAATCAATCACAGAGGCATTTTAAATGTTTAGATACATTTTTGTAATGATGTGGTTTATCAAAATACAATGATCAATTTGACAACCAACAGCCACTAGATGTTCATTCACAGTGTACATGCTAAGAATTGTACACTGCTATTTTATTAACCAAAGATTTGTTTTTATATAGTAACATAAAGCATAATAGTTTCTCCAGGTAGTGCAGCTGAATCAGTTAAGCTTTAAGGCTACAAGCACTGGTCTGAATGTATTGTACATAATGTTGAACGTGTAGTGTAAGCATTATCAGTCCAGTGATGGTAGAGCTTTATAGCTTCAACAGCTTCATCATAATTCATTTTTAAGTGCACTGCAAATGGCTGTTGACTGATATTACTATTATTAACCATGTTGATCATATGATCATACAGTGACATATGCAAGTTACACAACTATAAACAAACAGCTCGGCCAAGCAGTTACACTGGTCAAGGTCAAGGTCACATTTTCAGCCTTCATCAAGACGCATATGTTCACTAGCTGCTAGTGAAAATGGGTACCAGTCAGATGTAAACCATTCTAGCATCAAATGATTCCTTGTGTTCTCAAGAAATAACGGTGCTGATATTTTTACTGTTCACCATCAACTAGTGGTAAAAATTAATAAAATTTATTATCAACAGCACAGGTAAACAAAGGCTATGGACTGCATTATCACTAACCAAACTCATTTCATTTCAACAAAATTGGCAATTTGCAATAATACTACCATATAAATACTGTTAACAATAATTTTTCACGATAAGTGAAAATAATTAAGTATTATTACATAACAATAAACATAATAACTACTGGCCCAGGTTGGTCATCCAGGTAGTGTAAACATATTTGACAAGTCAATCACCAAATCACCACACAAATTAATAATCTGAAATTTAAAAACTTACGGCGTAATACTGATATGTTACATGTAGTCGGTAAAATAAATGATATATTAAAAACAATTCTCCACAACTCGGGCAGTTATCCGTCAACTGAACATACATGGCGAAGATGTCCACTCCCATCAGTTTCGATTCGCCTACTTTCAAAAGCCGAAGTTTTAAGGGAACAATATTACAAGCGATGGTGTATAATTTTGTTTATTTAGTCTACATAATAACCTTAATAACACTCGGAACCACGTACAATGAGGTTCGCAGACGTCTGATCGCCATTACGACGTCATTCGTCAGGCCCGGCATTTAAGTCGGCCTTACGCGCGGTTGCGGCACCAATACCTAATTAATGTTATATTTACAGCAAGTCATTTTAACTAACCTCTAATTCAGTGTTATTTGCGCTTGATATTAACTTGTATTTTCTTTCCACGTCGCCCACATACGCGCACTTGCTTCGCACAAAACACCATTCGCCATTTTCTGACTGAGGCCCGATACGTGACGTCACAGCAACAGCCAGCAGGCCACGTTGCAGCGTAGACGGGCCAATAGCCACACACGGGCACTACCATCTCCGGGGCAGGAAGTGTTAGAATTTCCGAATTTCGCTCATAAAATTCCAAATTTATTATGAAATATTTAACCCCTTTCAATTTATTATACCACAAAACACAAATCGTGCAGCTCTGACACATATAAAACCAGTAATACAAAAACAGCTACAACAAAACATTCCAGCAAACACCCCTCAGACAATCTGCTGTTGCATATGCATGAATTCATGCATATGAATGATATATCACCTTTAATTTAACGTCAAGGACAATGCAGAACAGCAACTCTTTTGCTTCAATTTAATAAAATAACTAAATAGCAATAAAAGTCATTTTGTTATAGCAAAGCATATTAATTTATTTATCACTTGTTGGTGATTTTATTTGCTAGCAAAAGTAAAGCAACGTGGCATTAACTGTAGACCCTTTAAAGCACAAAGGCAGGGCTATTTTTGTACAGATTCATAAGTAAGCAGGAGACCAGTGCTCACCCCGAATAAGCATCAGCAGATACAACCGGACAGTAAAATGAAAAATATATAATACAGTGGTGGATACAATGTGGAACACTAATCAGGGACATAATTTGCATTCATAATATCAATAAAATGACTAGCAATGGCATGGTTAAACAGTAAAAACGCAAGAAACCATTTGTTTTGCAGTTGAACATAAAACCCATATATTCATTTGCCATTTAGTATCCAGGTTAACGAGGGGTAAAAATGCAAAATTAAAGGGCAATTAGGGAAGTAATATTAACAGCATTCACTAGCAGTATTCTGCATTGGTAATGATTAGCTAACCAATGGAAGCACTGTTAGCATGCAGTAATGGAAACATCAAAGTTATGAAGACTTAGTTTCAGTTGACTGATGAACTGCAACTGTTGTACTGTTCGAGAGGTTTAAAAATGTGAAAATGAAGTGCGGACGCTGCAAAATAATAAATAAGCCCAGCATGCCCATCGACTCCCTGTAAGAGGCAAAATTCATTTGCCAAAAGTGAAACACCCCACGGTTGAAGGTCACATGACACTGAATGAGGATGAATATCAAAAATCTATCCACTTAAAATTTAGATATTGTCTTGGAGTATATACACATATTTCACCGATAGCCTTTGAAATCTGCCATTTTGCACATTTCAGACCTGTGACCTTGACCTTAAATCGGGTCATACGGCATACTGTCGTGTATCATTCATTGACGTGTACCAACAGACAATTTTGTTCAAATCGGAAAATCTGTTTTGTGGACGGACGGACATACGTACGGATGGGTGGACAGACACTGAGATCGGCTTTATTCGGTCGACTCCTGGAGTAGAGCTTTCAGTTCAGTGTATGAATGGATGGATGGTTGTGGTTTCACAAAATTTTAAGCATGCAAATGACGGCTATATCATACTTTAAAAGTTCGGATACAGTTCACATTTTATCACACACAATATCATGTACTGTGTAGCTACACAACATTATGAACACAATATTTAATGGTACTCAGCGTTCAATGATATATATTATTCCATATCTGAAACCATTTATAGGCAATGGTTACCATATTTTGATATGATTCGAACTTTCATTTCTGACATAAATATCAACCACTGTAAAATAAATTTAGAACACTGAATATTATTTTTCAAATTTTTGATCAAATGATGTTAGAAAAGGGAAGGACTACTGTTAACAATTTCATAATGTACAACTCTTCCATGTCTCCAAGATCAGTGCAAAAAAGGGAAAATGACAAGTCAATGACCTGACCATTTAACATCTCAGACAACCAATGAGGGTGACTTCACAGATGAACATCAGAAGCTTATAGGTCTTTACAGTTTCCATAACAAGGTAGTTCTATCCGGGTGTGGAACACTGTATTCAGTGATGCCAGAACAATTTGTTCCATGTCGCCTCTTACTGGCATGTTCAGCTTTTGTTGACAGTAGAATACAGATTCTTAGCAAAAACAATGGCCCAAAAATTTAATAAAAATTGTTGCATTTACAGCACTAGCATTGCACTGAAAACACTGACAATCCACAATATGCTTTGTCCATATCATAAGCTAGAACACACATTAAATCAAATCGAACTACAACACATGTAACATTATTTCTCGGCACATATGACTGGAAGTAGCAGCAGTCGGAAGTATATGATAGGGATGTGACGGAGCCAGCCAATTATCCGCATCCGTCGGATGCGGATTTCATGTGCAAAATCCATCGGATTCGGATGAGGATTTGTCGTGCGATCAAAATTACCAGCTACTATATTTACTGTAATTCAACTTAGTTACTTAAAATTAAGCAGTTGCAAATGAACTAGCAGTCTAGCAGTGAACAATTGAAATGATTGTGATTGTTTTCAAAAAAGTAAAGAAAACACAACAGACCTCATCTACTGTTACTCAACCTTATTTCTGCTGTAATATCCACAG
>Ga0056129_1000378_pt1 | contig 11176 bp, 4 predicted proteins | sample WorMetLIZISLAND1_FD_71118 | JGI IMG/M metagenome (GOLD analysis project Ga0056129, IMG submission 71118) | Marine gutless worms symbiont microbial communities from Max Planck institute for Marine Microbiology, Germany - Olavius loisae LIZARD... ...
TTCATTTTGGTACCAATCGATTTCTCATATACGACTTCCTATAGGCTCTCCATAGTAACTTTTGCTCTAGGACGCACCGTTTAGTCACAATACATAACGTCACAGACGACGACGACGACGACGACAGATGCAACAGTGTAGCAATAGCGCGACCGTTAGTACGGTCGGCTAAAAATGCATTTATTAATAAATTTTTGGCATAACTGACGTATAAGAAACCAGCAGCAGTGATTAAGTATGTCACATGCGATACGATAGAAGAGTTTAACATGGACTCAAAAACTGAGTGTGATCAGCTTAATCTAGCACATGAACCTAAACCATTTTAAAATAACTTGTAGTTTTGTAACCAGACTTAGAACAAGTAGAGGCTAAATGAACAAAAAATACTTTATCACATTTGCAACAGACCAGACCATGCCAGACGAAACTACTCTATTATAACAGAACTGATACTAACAAACAGAACGAAGAGTTCAATGACCTGCAGTAGTGCTAACATGTGAAACAATCTACACATCTCGATCAGAATCAAGATCCCAGTCCAGTTGTCCTGAGTATCACCACATCTCAAAAATTTAATAATTAAAATTTGTTCATGCCCACTGCAGCTTACAGAAAGATGGGTAGAATAAAAACAGAATGTGTAGAATGGCTCAAATAGTGCCTGCAATTCACAAGGAAATGTTTACCCTCAGTAACAAACTTCAGTTGATGCTGTAAACAACATGTCCCATTCTCAATGTAATATACAGAAATATGGCTACAACAAAAGCTAGAACAATGTGTCAGTAAAACACAATGAATGGTAAACAGATTCAATTCAATCTGCAAACAACAACTGAAGTGTCAAGCGATAATCACAACACAATGCTGCTGTGAAAGAAGAAAACGGCAGTTTACAAATCCAGACGTCAAACAAACATCAAACGCTCGACAGACAGACAGACGATAAACGCTGGACACAGTTAACTCGCGGCTGAGCAACGAGCAGCGTGGAAGGATGAAGCTGAATGGCAAGATTGCTGGTCTTGAGCAATACAGTAAATGACTCGCTCACCATCTGCAACAGTCCAGCCACCGGCTCTTAGCAAATCATCTTTATAACGGCACCTGGCAGTTTATAGACGACCATATTGTGCCTTCTTATAGTTTTATAGGACAAAGAATTTTACATGGAAGAAAACACAAGAATGTCGAGACGCAAGTTGATAACATTTTGTCCAGTTCAAATGCAAACGATGTTTTCAAGCATGCATCACATCACATCATGTGAAAAAACACAGTGAGTCAAAAACCAGGATACTTGATGTTTCATCATCTCTGGAAAATGTGAACCATATTACAAAGTTCTTTCACCAGATGATTCCAGAGGAAATGTGCTACACATACTGATAAAAACTCGCACCTCATCTGGAATATGTTGCTACACTACCTTGTGAAAGTTAAAGATATAACATGCTAGCTGCTTGCACAGCATACACTATAGACTGCTGCCATATTCCAGTTTTTTACGAGTTATATGCAAAATAATATTTATTTATAATAATATTCATTTCTTTGACAACTGTCAAATCAGTGTAAGATAGCTAGAAAATCATGTGTATGCATCAGTGACCACAAACAATAACACAGTGAACGCTTGCAGCTTACACACACGACTGTGAGTTCGTTAAATGTCAAACTGGACTGATCTCCATTTTATGGATCCTGGTATAAAAGTCAACAGGGAATGCTACCAGACATATTTCTTTCCCAATGATTGTGGGAGATATTTTGTCTGTGGTTGAGACAGCACTCCAGTGCACAGAGCATGTGAAACAGATCGGCTTCTCAAATGTGATTTCAGAATTCATCATGCCAGATTTGTCAGTTATTAATAGAGATATTAAAATCCAGCTGATCATAAAATATGTGACATTTTGCAGTGCAGAGCAGTATGATGTCAGCTACTTGAAGTAAAAGACAGCGTGACTTGTATACAACAGTCTGTCAATGATGAATAATTGTGAGCTTGCATCTGTGACAGTTGGAGACATTCTCAGCAGTTTACTAATGGATTTAACAGACAAAATGTATCAGCCAAAATCTTGATGTCTTTGACGACAGTGATATTTATGACTCTGTAGAAAAATCAACAATCCGAGTAAAAAAATCGGTAGCATTTTTAAACTTCGCAAGGTAGTGTAGCAATACAGTAAGGTGAGGTGAAAATTTGTAACCAACTTACATTGCAAATTTGCTTGCCAATTTGGTGGTAAAAAAAATTTTGAAAACTGGTTCATATTTGCCTCAGTTACGATACTTCACTAACAGGAAAACATGTCAGCAGTTCAACGTATTGTCGATGACACCAAAATAGGTTGCACTTTTCAATCTTCAACTTTCACAATGCAGTACTGCAGGTGAGGTGGAAACATTTATCACTGTACACAGTGCACTTCCTCAGAAATCTCCAGGTGAAAGAATTTTGAAAATCGGTTAACATTTGCCAAAGTTATGAATAAACATAAAATGTCCTATTGTTGACTCACAGTGTATAATATAAACAAATTAGATGAAGCTTGAAAGCTACTGCTCCAAACTGCATCTAGACACACACTCATCGGTCTACAGTATTACATAACTTACAGCAATACAATTTCTTTATACTGTAAATTCTGTAGTAAACACGGACTCAAATTCTAGCAAGTCCATTACAGATGAGGGGGTCCGACGTCAGTGTTCTAAAAGCTGTCTCTTGACACTAGTCTCCAGTAAATGCCAGTCTCCAAAAATGCCAGTCTTCTACGATATCAGAATGAGAGGCAGTCATAGGCCTCATTACGCTGATATGATAGATAGGTTTGTGAGTGGATAATGACTTTGTGATGAACTGGTGATAAGGCTTACTCAACAGTGAAAATTGCAGTTTTATTACATTGCAGCAGCATGTAACCAAATCTCACGAATCACAAACAATCGCTGGTCTACGATAGGCACTGGAGGATTCAAGGTCCGTGTACAAATAAATCATATGCTGGAAATGATTATTATATGATTTACGACTAGGCTAAGTAAGCAGAGCTTTTTCATAGCCTGGAAGTCACTGCCACTTCACCTTTGCTCCCCGTCCATCAGTCGCAGGCAGTTTCCAGCAGCGCTCAAGACTCATCTTCCAGACTGGCCTTTCACTGACTTTCCTCTGAGAATAGTTGACTAGACTGAAATGAACTGAACTTACAGTATTTAAGAAGCATCAAAGATTATGCAGATTAAACGGCAAACAGCACAACATATTCACATACCATATTACAATACAAAACTAAACTTGTGATTAGCAGCTGCTGTATGGACAGCCACACAGCAGCTACTAATCATACTTTACATTAAAGATGAACTAAAACAGTTCCACAAACCAGTTGACGAGTGCAGACTGACTACAGGCCGCGGCTGAAGGAATGACGGGTGTCAATAGTGGCACAGACTCCAAATCACTGCCAAGCCAGTGGTCATTTCCCACCGTCGGACTACTAAATCTTCTACCAGAAAGCCGCCCGGCAAACAGACACTGTTGGAAAACAAGAGCATGCGAGTTGCTTCGGCGATCACGTGGCCGTCCTTCGATGCCAACACGAGAGCTCTCTGCCTTAACCCACGCAGGTCTTGCACTGCCTGCTGCCCTGTGATACTGCGTGTGACTGTCAGCAGAAAACAGATGCCCAGAATCGGTCGAACTGTTCTGTGTACAAAAAGACAGCGTGTGCTCGGCTAGCGTCGCGAGCAGATGTCGCTTGACGGCCAAAGCAGCGGACTGGCCAATGACCGGGGCGCTGTTACGTCGACGGATGGCTGCAAAGACGAGCGGAATCGTATCAGATGTCGGTAAACTTCCTCGCCGTGACTCGCACTGCGCTGGCAGCACACTGTCGCTGTCACAACAGTTCGGTGACAACTTGTCATCGTCGGCGCAGCACGCGACAGAACAATCAACTCTCAGTGGAGACGAACTGTCCACACCACACTGGTCTGCATTGTCTAGCTGCTGGCAGGAATCAACCGACAATGAAGGCTCCGCTACTCGACAGACTCTTGTCACCTCAATACTAGCACAAGTAACGTTTCCACTGCAACCTTCCGATGCCTGCTGTGTTGCTGACTGACTAGCCTGTTTCTCTGCAATGTTCTGCCAACGCTTCTCGTTCTCGTCCAAATAGTTCAGCATTGATAATCCGAGTGACGAAGATGCAAATCGCTGCCATTCAACGAAAAGAGGACGAACGGTGAACTTTATGAAACCTGCAACAACATAACATATCGTTTCAATGCTTTCATCATCAGTGAAACTAGTATTAACATCAACTTATTGCTGAGATAACTTACTTCAGCAGACATTTCGTCACATGTGACTGAAACGTGTTATTAGCAACAGTGATAACTGCTGATCAACGCCAGCGAGGAAAATGACGACAGTTCAATCCAACAGACATTAGACACAAAGTGCAAGATTTTAAACAATGAATACAAACACAGAAGCCCAATGAATGGGAAGTGTGGCCATACTAAGAGAGAAAGGATTTAAAGTCACTGCTTTATCATGCTACATCTCAATGCCACTACAAGACCGACCGATAATGCAGTAATTACAGCGATGCCTCGCTGGCTAGTGTGCTGTCATGATATGTGTCATTCCTAGATGGTTATCCACATCAACCTATAGTTATGGCCAAGTCAATGAAAACTGTTTGACTTTTGACTGGCATCAGCTGATCTAGTAACTGATGCCAGAGTCTGCCGCCACCTTAAAATCCGGCTTTGAAGACAGTAATGGCTAAGTAAGTAGATTTATACAGCGCATAATGTGCAATACCTCTAATACACTGGATGGATGGTTAGGGTTTTACGGCATTTTAAGCACACAAATAGCAGCTATATCATGCCTGAAATAGTTCAAAAGTTCATTAGTAAGGCCAATGGCATGTATGAAAGACATTATTCATTTAGGATGAATAATATGAAGAGATCTCTGAGATTAGAAGCTGTGTAGAATGATATCAAAGTCTACACAACTGATGTTCAATAGTTAATGAAGAATTTTTACTCAGAGCAGCAAGTAGCTTTCATACAATACTTGATTGATTGATTGAGCATGGTTTTACGTCTGTGCCAACACAATATAGGTTATACGGCCGACGGTTTTTACAGACCAACGAAGTAAGTAAGCAAGCAGCATCTGTAGCACGCCATGTCAAACTGTAGACATAGATTGTATGGTTTATTATTCATTAGTGAGTGGCAGCGGTGGAGGAGAACAGATAAGTCTTGAGGTGTCATCTGAAGGTGTGGACAGATGGCACTGTTCAGACAAGCAGTGTGGTGGTAAACTGTTGCAAGTTATGAGAAGCGGTTGAGCTGAAGGTACGGCGGCTGGTGAACACTGTGTTGTCTGCCGGCTGGAACACTGACAGCAGTTGGTGAGGCGGTCTGATGATCAGAGTTGACATGTCACTGTGTAGTCAGTCAGCAGGACTGAAGGTGGTCTGGTCTTGCTGACCAGTGAACAGAGATTTGTATGTCAGCACTGCTGTGTCTTGTATGTGGCCTGTTGCTGCACAGGCAGCCAGTGCAGCTGATTGAGAATGGGTGTTATGTGCTCATGCTTTCTGGCTGAGGTGGCTACTCTGGCTAGTAAGTTCTGTACCCGCTGAACTTTGGCCAAATTGGCTTCCGACATGCCGACGTAGAGTGAATTGCAGTAGTCCAGTCAGGACTGTTTGAGCCATTTCATCAGTTAGCGATGACCTGATGTGCCGCAGGGTGCATAGATGACAAGTGTTGTTGACGTGTTCGCTGAAGGCCAGATGTTCGTTGAGCTTCACACCGAGCAGCTTCACTGACTTGGAGATTGGTTCACTGTGGCCAGCGACATTGATTGATGACACTGTGTTTGTACGCAGTGAACAGCATGATAGCTTCTGACTTGTCAGTCATATGTGTGTTGTAGCTCTGAAGTGCACTGTTTCTCTGTAAAGACACCGTTCTTCTCCAGCCATTATGAGGTTCAAGTGCACTGGAGGTGAGGATGTAATGCACTACGTAAATTGGCGTTACTTACTACACGTAGATAAAGCAATGCCTAACAGAAAGTGAGTGAAGTCTGTGATAGATGTAATATTCTACTGTTTTACAAGACGACAACAAACAATACATACCTAGCTGTACCTGTACGATGCTGCTAGCGTAACGGTCACACAACTTGTTGACAGGTAACTGAAGACCACGCTCAAAGTCACCTGCACACAACGGCATGACACTCGCTGGGTGAAACAACATGAAATGACTCTTATTAACAGCATAAACTCAACCATGATCATGCAAGAATGGTGCCACATTCAGTCAATACTTAATGAACATGGTATCTTTGCAACAGAAGCAGCTTATAATAACTTACAACACATTATGGTAACCTATAAATTGTCACTGTTCATATTTCACTAACACTGTGTTGCATTGCAGGTGGACAGATAGTCAACTACCGCAATATCAAAGCGACGTATATCGGACATGTTTGGCTACTCAACATACTACTCAAAGTTCTCCATTCATAAGTGAGTGAATGAGTAGATTCTTAATGGCACATCAACACAATTAGGCTTTACAGTGCCATTCATGTTAGTTCATGCTGGAAATACAGGACAGAAGACAAATTAAAATAGACATTAAACGAACTAAACACACCTCAGAAAAAGTAAGCAATGCAACACAGCAAAACTAAACTACCCTAGTTTAGTTGCTTCATATGACACTCGGCCAGGAAATGAGGTGGGCTTATTCTACAATGCTCCCAAGTACGAATGTGGCTTTCCGTTCAGTAATGACTATTTTAATTTGTGAAGCAGAACGTCACCACAACTACAAGCCCAACGTCACCATACAATGACAACAGAGTTACTGTGACAGCAATGATATCACGAGGAGACAAGTGTTCAAAAACATGAGACACGTCACCTTGCTGGAAGAATTCGTCACAGACGAGCTCGCCCCAACGATGACTCAAATACCATGGCCGACATGGGTTACAAATGTCCGCACACTTCAGTGCTATCTGTTCTCGTCACAACATCAGTCATACATGAACACAAGACATAACAAAAAAATAACGCATTAGACACATACTATGATACATTCTGTGAATAATCAACAGAATAACTTCACAATCCACTGCTATGCCTTAAACTACACTGTAAACATGAAACTTCTTGTAATGATATTTTAATTATATAATTGTAAACAAGACCAACATGGTTGCCAAAAAGCTTTATAGCTTCTTGCACTTCACCAAATTTCAAATGTCCTAATACTGGAAGTTAACAATAGCCATCCACTTCAGTCGACCGACACCATTTGCTGCAAACATACTACATGGGAAAATATTTTGCTTGCTCGTTATCAAGCCTAAAAATCAGCACATCCATTATCCAATTGTAACAGTTAAAGTTTACAAATGAGCAAACATGTGCTCATTAAAAAGAATTTTGTGAAAGCATGAGGTGTGACACTGGTACCTGAAGGGCAAGGTTCCTATGCTTGACATCTGTGACGTCAAGGTTCTCAGCACTGAGACACTGCTACAACCGACAACCATCACATGTCACTGGCATCATCATCAACTCATCAACTCACTGACTGGCAAAACAATATTACACATTTAATATACAGTGCATTCTGATGCATAGATTCCAGACTGCCAAGGCACTATGCACATAAGTGGCGTATGCAGATAGGTGGAGTTCAGTGGACAGCACCCCTAAACATTTAGGCCTAAAATGAACATCAACACATAGTGCTAGTCAGTCCTTTGCAAATGTGCTTCGACATTTTTGCAACATTTACACAAGATTACAATGTAGCCTATGCCTAATAGAAAACGCGTTCAAAAGCACGGTTCAAATGACTGATGGGAACTACAGCGCACAAAGCCAGACAGCGAAGTTGCTAAAGTGGACCACGTCAGTTACAGCCTGCAATAAACCGTCTGACCGTCGTGCCTGCGCCTGGAACTTCATCACCGCACCCATCCCTCATTACAGGCAAGGTGGGGGGTCTGCACAGTGCAGGAGCGTTAATGCCTGTCAGCAGCGGACGGCCGGCCGTCTGGTCCACAGACACACATGGACGTCCTTGTATTCAGTCTGTGTGTAATAGGACACCACCAGCTACGAGAGATGCGAGTGCGTGGAGGTGCCTATGCAGTTATCCGGAGCGAAATGCATTGAACAAAGCTGGGACTCAGGCAGGCAATGCACTTAACTGAATAAAGAGATATGCACTTATGCAGTGTTTCTTCTCATTGAAACAGCCTAGCTTCAACTGGGACCCGAGTCTCTGGGCTGAGAGACGTTTCCAGATGCTAAACTAAACTTTAAAACTCAAAAAGGTAACTGACAGGAAATGACACAGTTTGACACTGACTAAAAGTACAAGCACTGCACATCAGCAGTAACCACGTGCCTACATTCATTTCTCGTAGAAAGAGACCAAAAGCCTCAAATTCCAGCGGCACTATGTACCCCCAATGAGAGTGAGTCTATCAGAATTTTGATTGACGTTCGTATGGCATACAAAATCACTGAACTGCAATGCAGCTGCTAAAAATATTACTGATAAGTTAAACTATTCTGATACGAGGAGCGTGACAGACAAACAGAGAGACAGTATGACAACAGCCCTCGCAGAGCCACTTTACATTGTATAACTCCTCTGTTTTAGACCACAAACAGTTTCTTCGTACGATGACTGCAGACCATACAATTAGTCCTACTTAATGTACACACACACTAGTAGTGAAGTTACCTGAAAGTTTCCCAGAATGGCATTCTGGCAGCTAATGTCCGTGGCAAGAATCTGCGTTTCAGTCTGCCATTCAAGAGTATTCCTGCATGCAACAAGACCCCAAAGACTGGAGATGTATCCTTACTTTTACAACTAACATATTTAAAAAACACCATAAATCTATTTAACAGACCGCACATTACTTCAGTTATTGATTGTAACCTATCTAGCACCTTTCTGAAATATAAGCATCTTGTCACAAGTAGTTAGACAAATACAATGGTTAACGGTAGTATGTACCAGGTTTCTGTATCGAAGTGGTCAAAAACATGTGAGACGCGAAGTAACGAAAGGAGAGATTTCCAGTGATGATACTCCAGAACAGACTTATTCTGTCAACAACAGAAACAATCAAACACCTACATATCCACTCAGAGAGTTTTTCAACAATAGGTTACGAGAACAGAAGTCACAATAATACAACCAAGAAGAAATTCCTATAACGGATGACAATAAGAAATCAAAATCACATATAGGAAATATAACAGTACAGTTCACGTAAATTCTGCAGTTCTCCTGACATACCAGTACAATACATATTACCGTATACGCAGACAAACAGTTTAGCCAAATCGCATAGTTATCATGCGACCCTCCATAGCGGGCTGCATTAAGTGTTGCACTCCGTCTGTCCATCCCATGCCTCCCGATTTTCTCGAAATAGAACAGTCGTAAAAACTTCAAATTTAGTGGAAACACAGTGCTGGACAAGAGTAACTAGGGGAGCAAATTTGAGGTCTCAAGGTCAAAGGTCAAGGTCACTGGGAACAAAAATGTTAAAATAATTTCTTGCATAAATCTTTGTCAAAAGTGGATCAATTTAGTCAAAGCAAGACCAGAATAATCACTAGCTCATTTCACATGTATCATAGAATACATTTCATCAGCTAAAATGCATGTACTTCGTTTTTGTGGTAATCTGTAATTATCTAGGAGGTCAACACGTCACAGCGGCCACCTGGCCATGTTTAACACACAAACAACTCAATATCTCTCTTGTTTTCCAACAGTGTCTGTTTGCCGAACGGCTTTCTGGTAGAAGATTTAGTAGTATATAGTATATCTTATATGAATTCAGTATGTGGCTGCTAGATGATTTTGTATTTATTGATCTAATAATTTTGTATAGCAGTCATCTACAGTACAGACTTTGACTTGTAATTATTCCAGAGTAACAAAGCACTGATCATATAAACACGCAGCTACAGTAATTACTTGGCTGTTTATTTTGTTTCACATTTCAGAGCTCGCTACTTACATAACACACAACAATCCAAAATTCAAGTTTACAAATGGCATCGGTAATCTGCATACATACAAGCACCCAGCCCTTACACTGTGCCCAGCAACAACTAAATCTGGTGTCAACATTCCCAAGACACACTTCAGTATCAGGTGGCAGTCTACAGAATATCCACAAATGCATTTTGACCGTTGTGGTTTCTGCTGTGAAACATTTGCATTGGAACGATAATAAAATGAATTTCACTAAGCTCCTCTTGAATTCATTTACATCTGTATCTTCAATGTCAGATTCTTGATGTCTCGCATGATTACACAATGATACTTGACAACTGACAAAAGTAATTTTAGTTTCAGCTGGTTTATCAAAAATAGCACTTTCTTCTTCTTTAGTTTTGGTTCAGAAAATCATCAAAAATTAAAAAAGTTGCTGCCAGACACAACCAGTATATACTGGGTACAATAAACTAGATCATGTTTCTACGAGAAAAAACAATAATACGTGGTAGAGAGCTGCAAGTGGATTGGAAGTGGCAATAAGAAAGCTCTGGTTGGTTCCTGGATGGTCGAGGTCATGACTGATTGCAGCCAGCACTGAAGCAAGTCGTTCTATAGCGGTCATCGACTCCACCAACTGCACAGCATCAGACTATCATTCAGCTCATCACAGTAAAACTCAAATAAAAATTTATGAACTGTGTCATGTGTCATTCAGCCAGTGACAATATTTATACACATTAGTACACAGCCTCAAAAAACAGGACCATCCATCATGTTCGACTGTTTATCGTATATCTTTCCAATACCTGAAACGATTTGCACTACTTTATGCACACTTCAATGCTATTTTATCATCATGCCTCACTAATCAACCATAAAACACGGCACTGATTCAATACAGACACACAGCACAGCAGCATACCTTCTGCTCATTGATGTAGCAGTTCATTGCTTGTGTGACATCAGCGGCGTGAACAGCATTGTGATATGGATTAGCACGATGATAACCACTCTCTATCTCACCTACATCAACCACACTCAGCGGCGTGAACAGCATTGTGAT
>Ga0056129_1000379_pt1 | contig 11173 bp, 6 predicted proteins | sample WorMetLIZISLAND1_FD_71118 | JGI IMG/M metagenome (GOLD analysis project Ga0056129, IMG submission 71118) | Marine gutless worms symbiont microbial communities from Max Planck institute for Marine Microbiology, Germany - Olavius loisae LIZARD... ...
CCTTAGGGGGTGCTGGCCCCTCAAATTTTTTACACACCTTACAACTCCCTAAAATGTATTTCAAGTCGTACCTGGGGCGCCGGGCGGCCTCATGTTGGGCTCTGCCCCATATTTCTAGTTGTATCTATTTCAGATAATACCTGTGCTGACCATGAAATTTTGGCAAAGGTTGAGCAGTCACTGTCATGTGCATTTAGCCTATGTTTGTTAGCAATGAATCGCTGGTGACATTGATTTAAGACTCAGTGGAATATTAGTTCTCTTTTTCTTCAGTAACATTTAACTTGACATGGCTCTGCATCTCGGCTGAGTACACTGTTCTGTCAGACATTTACAAGTTGTGCTGATGTTGACCGATGTTTTCTGGTGATGGGTTGTGTTAGGTAACTGTCCCGTCTGTCAGTTCTTTGAAGACTCCCTGACCAGTGCGGAGAAGTTGGAAGAGTTGTCTGATCGTTGTACGTGCACTTGTGTTACTCAAGAGAATGATTGCAGTAGTACGTGTAGAAAGGCCGACTACCAAATGCTGCGTGGCTCATGCCAGCGTGCTGGTGTTACGCCTCTCCATGTCGCGTGTACTCGTACTCTTACCAATCTTCAGGTCATTCAGTTTCTGCTTGAAAATGGAGCCGATGTTAACGCAGTGACATTGAAACATGCGCACACACCACTGCAGGTTAGCCAGTCTGTTCAGTTGTCTGTGCATGTTGTTATATTGTCCAAACAGTTATATAAGCTGCACAATTACGGAGACAGCATAGTCATTTGTTTGTATGGTAGTATATACAGGGAAAACAGTAGTGGTGTCGCTTGAAGTATCTTGGACATTTATAGCTGTAAGAAGACTTGTTTAATTTATCTGTTTAATATAGTTATTCATTCTCTTTATCTGATGTTGGCATTTGCATGTAAAATAAGTCATTAGCCATTGCCTGTTTTGGTTTTGTCAATTTTTTATAGCTTCTGTTGCAGTCATTTTGAATGGTGTGGTTCATGTAAAATTTGTGTATGAAAGTTACAATTTCAGTAGTTAGTTATTAACTACATGTACACCATAAAGAGATGGCTTAAACTGCAGGAAATCTCCCATGTTGCGTGTACTCTGGTTTTTGTGTGGAAACTTATTAGTTAAATTACCTGACCTCATACTTCTTTGATTCCCACAAGTTTTTGCTACCGTTTTAATTCTCAAATTGTATCAACAAAAACTGAAAGCTGAAACATCTGCACAAAACTGAAGACTCTTCAGGTTTATGATGTCATTATGAAGATGCTATTGAAATAATAAATAAATAAATGATGGCATTTTGTTGTAAATTCATTTCTACTTTTGTATTTGCCAATGTTATTGACAAGTTTTTGGTTGCATTTTTTATGAACCACAGTGTATAGTCTCAAATGAGAGATATATTTAGCTCTGTAGTTAATTTTAAGTTATTTTACCACTTTTATGTTTGAATATTTTGCAGATCATGTTAGACAGTGCTCATTTGCACTGCTTAGTTAACAAATATTAACTGATTCAAATTTTGACTGCAAGAATTCAGCATCTGCTGTTTGCTGTTTATAGTTTACATATCATTTCCAGCATGCACCTGTAGGAGCGTTTAGCGCCAAATGTTGACGCCAGTCTCCATAGTAGACCATTCTGAGCCACACCAGTTGCTTCATTCAGGGAGAGGTTATTGGATTTAGGTCTTGCTATGTAATCTTTATCCATGTACTGTAGTACAAGGGCGTCTAGGAGATACCCAGTTCTCCAATAGGGCAGCTGTCAAGATCTTCTCGGCATCTGTTTCATCTGGCATTCTTGCGATATGGCCAAAAAAATGTTGTAGGTATATCGTGTTAATTTGCTAGTGTTACTATGCCAGAAATTGTATGATTCACTGCTTGTAAGTCACATGCTGTCTTAATACTTGACGAATGCATTGATGTTCTTCGGCCATAGAGTCTGCTTGCATTGTGTCACAGAAATATGCCAAGGTGATGAGTATGAATGTTATGGTACATGTAGGTTGCTTTTGTCACTCAGCCGTTGGAGTTTCTACCTGACGTATGTACTGCACTAGTGTCTTATGGATGCCGCATTGATGGTGACGACGTTTCGCCGCTTCATTACGCAGTCGATTGCAATTCACTGAACACTGTGTCTGCACTGCTGTCCGCAAGGCAGGAGTTTCCAGAAATCGTCAGCCAAGCACTGGCAAGAGTCGACAAGAAGAAGTCTGGCTATGCACCTCTGCATAATGCACTGCGGCACAGATACACGCGTGTTGCTCGGCTGCTCATTGAAGCTGGCGCTGATGTCAACATGGTGTGTGGAGAGTCCGTTATAACTCCTCTGGAATTGGCCATCTGGACACGCAACGTGGACGCTGTCCAGTTACTGCTGCAGTCACCTGGCTGTCAAGTTGATAAGGTGGGAAGCGGAAGTGCCACAGCCCTGCTCCATGCCACACACGAAAGTAAAATTACTCTACTGTGCACTCTGTGTACTCTGTGTTATGTTGTCGATGATTGTGTGTCTCGATGATTGTGTGGTCCCAGTAGCACAACTGGTAGTGTGTCGGACTAACAATCTGAAGGTTGTGGGTTTGATCCCCGCTAATGCAGTGTGTTTCACAGTTGACAGGTAACCGCCTGGGGTAAACTGTCCGCTGTGGCCGGCCACCACTGCTGCCAAGTTGTAAGAAGTTGGAGTTTAGACTGTCAGTGTTGATGGACTCGGATCTGGCATGGGTAAATGGTCAGATCGCTAGACAAAGCTGATGCTATGCTGACGCTTTCAAGCGCTCTATAGAATCGGGAGCCATTTACCATTTATTTCTTATGGAGCTATTTTTGCACTACATATTAAATTACTTCCTTTATCATTACATTCATCATAGATAGAACTGAGGTTACTATTGAGGATCATTATGAAGTACTACACGAGCTTTCGATTGGTGCCAAATCAACCTCGGTCCTATCTTGCCCCATTTCAGAGATATTAGAGCTTATGTATGCAGAGTCACTTCCATATCCAACCCCTATTCCGGCCAACATTTAGTGGTGTTCTCTTTGGCATAGATGTGTGATGTTGAGGTCTGCGGAGAGAAGAAAGGTCAGGCTAATCAGTCGTGAAATAATTTTCGTTCCGACATACACTGACAGTATGACTATGATACCACAATGTTACAGAAATAATTTACTCAAGCAATAAATTTAGAGTATTACCACTAAAAATCAGTTGTGGGCTTCAGCGACATAGTGATAGGCTACAGAACGTCCCACCAACACTTTGGTCCACTATCCAGAAAGTTTGGCATGTGAGTTTGGACCCACCCAAATCGACTTTTTCAGCATACTATATCTCGGCCCCTATGGGGTGATGGCCCCTGAAATTTTTACACTTGCCAGACACTGGCCAAGGCTTGCTACCACAAACCGGGTCGGGGATCCCCCAAAAATGTTAAGGGCGAACATTTAAAATTGGGCTTACAATTCCACACATGTGCGCCTATGACTTTGGGGGTAGTGAGCATAACCTCAAATTTTTACACGCGCTAGAGTTGACATAGGTTTGCTAGTGCACACTGCAAACGGGGACAGGGGTCCCCTAAAAAATTTAAGGGCGAACATTAAAAATTTAGCTTAAAATTCAGCATGTGAGTGCCTATAACATCGTGATTAGTGGGAGTAACCTGATGAAACTTTCTAGGCGACGTGGCACGATGCAGGTGTGATAACATGTGTACAACTTTTGGAAGGGGTGCCCCCAACAAAATTTGGGAGGGCAAAAAACGTCCAAATTTCGGCTAGATTTCGGACAACTTTCGACTTTGAGCGCAAATAACTCCAGAATGTATCAACCTAACGAAAATCTGAATAGTAAGTGATCAACTACAACCCCTCCCACGTTGGGGGGTTAAAAATTTGGTGAACTTTGGTCTACAAACAAAAAGTTATAGACGCACATGTTGACCCACCCAACTTGACTTTTTTTCGGGAAGCTATATTTCGGCTTTTAGGTGGTGCTGCCCCCTCATATTTTTACACACCTGACAACCCCGTACATTGTTCTTCCAATTGGATTTGGGGCGCCGGGTGGCCTCAAGTTGGGCTCTGCCCTATATTTCTAGTTATTATTATTATGCATTGACATTGTCCAGTGAAAAAAACATTCTTTGTGGAACTGTATTGTAGGTATTACATAGTTGATTTGTTTATTTATGTCTTTTTTTCTGTCTGTGCCAAGGATATCTCACAAAGATTCAGTTGGATATCAGTCAAACTTCTGGATTGCTTGTCTGCACTGTTCTTTACTAGACTTGATAAGGTTTTGATCCACAATAGGAGCAATGATAACACCGAGTTAACAAATTTAGCATTTCACCGTGTCTCGGCCAGCAGTAGCCTGGTCTCTGCCCATTGCAACTAGAAGGTGGGACCTTCAGTTGTTCGATTTTTGTTACATTCACGATCTTTGTTCTCCCCTGGAGCTACCATATTTGGCATAATGACCTGCCAGAACAGAGCTGTTGATTTAATGCTTTGACTGATGGTAATTTATTTTGTGTTTTGTAGAATCGTGATGTCTCTTGAATTTTTGTCAAGTTTTTGCATTAAATAATGACATATTATGTTGTGAATTTGTACGTTAGGAAACATTGAGATGGTGAAGCTGTTGCTTGCGGCTGGAGCCAGCACCGAGGTCTATGACGAGGACAATTGCACACCACTGCTAATTACAGTATACACTGATCGTATCGATATCATGAAGACACTGATCGACTTTGGTGCCGACGTCAACAAACAGAATTCTCACAAATACACAGCTCTACATCACGCTGCGTGGAATGGCCGCAGAGAAATGGTTCAGTTCCTGCTTGAGTGCAGTGCACAGGATAATGACCCGACTGACGATGGAAACACCCCTTTAGCACTGGCTGCACATGGAGGACATTACTGCATACTCGAAATGCTTATAAACCGAGGCTGTTGTGTTAACAACTCTGACAAGTTTGTGTTAATTCAGAGCTATTTCATTTACTTTTACTATGGTTAAGTACTAGTTATCCCAGTCAGTGTCGGCAATGTATTTGCTCGTGTCTGTTTGTTTGAGCCGATGTTTATTTGTGCACCGGATAACTGGAAAAGTTTTGCTATGGATTGGGATGAAATTTTCAGAGGAAGTTGATATTGTGCCCACAGAGAAAATGATTAGATTTTTGGCACCTAACTCCCATAGGAAGGAGTTTCACCAAGAGGGAAAATTTTCAATCATACATAACTGGTGTAACATTGCAGAAAATCTACCATGTTTAGCACAGTAACACAGCTTAGAGGAGGGTTTTAGATGGTGAAACCCACGTTGTATCCTGAAGGGTGTGGCTTCACTGTCATACCTGCTATCTCCATGCTCCAGCTACTGTAACTACTAACTAAGCCTGCTGAATTTGACAGGGTGATATATCGTAAACAGGCAAAGAATTTTAGTGTTATCCTGCCCTACGCAAGGGGCAGGCCCTCCCCAGAACACAGTTTTTGAAAACCTTGGAACATAGAGCCACAGTGTTTGACACCAGAAAAAATCAAGAACCATGAATACATGTGGTCGGTCCCACCCCGACACTCATGGGTGGGCTCCAACTGCTCTAACACTTTCATATGCACGATAACTGTAATCTAACCGCTCGACCGAGTTCTGAGATATTTGTTGACAGGTTAATTGACCACAACCAGTTGTCACCTGTTCATTCCTGTCCAAGGGAATGGTGTTAAGTGCAGTGTTTTTGAGGACCTCTCTAGTTTAATTGTTCAAACAGTTTTTAACAGGTTATAATAGGTTGGCGGTAACAACCACAGCAGAGGGGGTTCGCTTCAGTGGTTTTTTCTACAATACTGGAGCATGATTTAACATAATGCTGACAGGTGTTGGCATAGGCATTAGCTGAAGAAAGGTGTGCACTCCTTGCCGTTTCAAGGGTTCATTTTCGGGAGAATTTTCGGAAGATCGATGGACTGGGAATTCATGTTGGAAACTAGGCCAGATACAAAAATGAAGTGTTTCTGCTGCTGTTGTTTGTGAATAGGGACAAGGACACGCCATTGCTTTACGCGGTTCACAACGGTGACAGTGACAGCTGTAAACTGCTGATAGACAACGGTGCTGATTGTTGTGTCTGTAACCGTGCCGGCGTGACGATAACATGGGAAGCAGCATACACTGGCCATGCCAGTCTACTGCGCTATCTCATTGTACATGGCAACCCACCGTTGTCTGCGCCGAGTCGCGGTCTTGTATATGAATATGCTGGAGCACATCCGCCATTCATATATGACGAGGAACACACGCCGCTGTTTGTTGCGATCAAGCGTAAACGATTTGACGTCGCTGAGTTGCTGCTTGATGCAGGTGTGATGATGTGTGAGGAGAGATGGTGTTGGAACAGCAACTGGTCGGATGAAATCGACTACGATGACTCTCGTCAGGTGTCGTTGTGTTCTCGCTTGTCTTGTGCAGTGTCTGAAGCACCATCGCTTCTGCATCTAGCACGTCACTGCCTGCGACGTCACATCGGTCAACGCATCTTAACGGTTGTTCCTCTCCTAGAAATACCACAGACACTGAGAGACTACCTTGCTTTCCGAAGTTTGGAGATGCATGTCAATGCGTGATGATAATTTACTCTTGCCACTCACAGCAAATCTGTCTGTTGTCTGTTGTGGATATAGTATGTGACTGTTAGTTGTCCTAGATCTGCTCTTTATGATGCTCACCACTGTCAGCAACAGCTAAACGTCTTACTGTGTAAGTGGCATTTATCCACTCTTGTATGAGCTGCATGCTCCTAAGTGGTCCTCTGTGGAGAGTTTTGTACAATCTGGACGCTCAGTTTGTCTGAAGTATTGAATTGATAATTGATCTGAATTGTGAATTATTGGTGCATTTTGCTGGCAAGAATATTGACTTACGTGCTCAATGAGCTCGACTAGCAGTCATTTGACCCTGTTGACCCTAGCGTGACACACTTTCCGTAAACTACATAAATGGTGAGAGGTGCTGTTTAGAGTAAACGATAGGCGGCTGTTGGCAGGCACAACGCTGACGCTGCTGTGCATGATGTCATTCCAGATTGCTGTGTAACATGTTCATAATTAAGTGTTTATTAATGTTAGTTTCTTGACATTTTCATCATATATTATAAAATTGTGTTGCCTTACTGCTGTATCGATCAACAACTAAAACATTGTAGCAAGTGTAGCCCTGCATGACCATACCGCATATAATGCCACACTATACCATACCATGGTGTTTGTTTTAGTTTCATGTGCTAGATTAAGTTGATCACACTCAGCTTTTTAGTCCTTTTATGCCGTATCGTATCGTATACCAGTCAGCTCTCTTACTCACTGTCATGTTTCAGTTTTACTAACTTCATCATAATAATTGTCACTGTCTGGATATTTGAATTTTAGTCTCTACTCTTAGAGGAAATGTTAAGGAATTTAACGCTCTCTAACTAAATTAATTTTTGTTGAGGAGTGCGCAAATGTGTGACTGTTAACGATATGTCACTGGTGATAGCCACTGACAACCCGTAGACCTGCTGGTGTTTTTATTTCTGGTCCCTCTCCTCTCCAAGATGTCTCGGTGAATAGGCCCTAGCTCTTGGTCTTGCCTCTGATAATAGATCGCACCTGGTATCTCACCTGGTGTGGCTGCACCACTGGCGTTTCCTCCATTATAGAAGTCGAGAAGTGTGACAGCAAAGTTTACTGGCAGCCATGAATTTAGCAGACTAGTTGTCCATGAAGAAATCCATCTGTTTGGAACGGATCTTTTCAAGCTGATTCTTGAAGGCGTTAACAGTTTTGACGTCGACTGTACAGTGTGGCAGACTGTTCCAACGATTCAACACACAGACAGTGAAGAAGTAAAGTCTTGCATTACATGCACTGTGTGCTTTCCATCTGTGGCCACGAGTGTATCTTCCATCAGCTAGCTGAAAGTAAGTCTGCAATGGAACTGATGACAAGCCTCGTACCATCTTGAACAATTCGATCAGATCTGCACGATTTCTTCTCTCCTCCAGCGACCATAACTTCAGTTTGTTCAATCTGTCAAAGTATGGCAGTGGGGCCGTACCAAGCTCTTGTACAGGCGCACCATCAAATCGGGGCTTCTATGCTTGATTGTTCGCTGTACCAACTCCAGCATCTTGTTAATGTTAACCTTAGAGTAGGCATCGTAACAATGCTCCGCAACTTTCAGGTTACTGGAAATGAATACTTCTCAGTGGTGACTACATCCAACTGATGCCCCTTCATCATATAGCTGAACTGCTTGTTCCAGCTTCCGATGTGCATAGCCTTGCATTTGTCAACATTAAACTCCATCTGCCAACTGTCTGCCCACTCGCACAACTTGTCAAGGTCATCTTGCAGCAGTTGTCTCTGTGCACTATTCGATACCCTTCCAAAAACTTTAGTGTTGTCAGCAAACTTCAGTATCAGACTCAATATATCATTCCAAATCATTGATGAAGATTAAGAAAAGCAAGGGACCAAGGACCGATCCTTGCGGTACACCACTCAGAACGTAGACCCAAGCTGAGCTGCAACCGTCCAAACAAACCCTCTGCATGCTGCCAGTTACCCAAGCCTCTATCCATCGTAATACTTCACCGCCCAAACCATGTGCCTCCAATTTGGTCAAGAGTCTCTTGTGCGGTACCTTATCAAAGGCTTCGGCAAAGTCTAAGAATATTACATCCACACTCTCTTTTTCATTTATGCCCTCTGTGACCTTGTCCATAAATTCCAGCTGTAAACTGGGACTTTTTTGTAGTTAAGTCCTAAAGGCACAAAAAGGGCACCTAACAGCTTAAAACATAGATCCAGAGTGACAAATGTTAATGCATAAAAGCACCGGTGTATAATCTTGTTTCATTTATGTGGCATTTGCAGAATTTTACCATTCTGTTTACGAGCAGCTGGTCTGATGTAAATCACTTTGTTTCATTCAGTAAGGACCCATATTTAACATCCATTGACATTTAATTTTAATTTTTTTTTGTTTTTTTTTCTTCTGCAGTTATGAAAGGGGTTTTGTGTAATGCGCAGTTCAATTGTGAGTTTATTAATACTAGCTTGCCACATCCTAGAACTCTACTGTGTATGCTCAGCATCAGTTGGTCATGTCAGTTACACACTAAGTAACTCTGTATGGACTAGATTTGTTTTCATCTATGTGCATTGTTGTATATTTGAATTGTACACTTATTCAAGAGTTATTTTCAGACTGGTACAAACACTGCTTGTGCTGATGCTGCTCAGTTATGTGACTATGGGGCAGTGCGTAAAATGATGGTTGTATATATCCATTACGTTGAGAAATTGTTTGTATTTATGGTTTTTAGCCATGCTACAGTGTTGCGTCTGTCGTCTGTCTGTCTGTCTGTAACGTCATGTATTGTGGCTAAACGGCGCGTCCTAGAGAAAAAGTTACTATTGAGAGCCTATAGGAAGTCGTATATGAGAAATCGATTGGTACCAAAATGAATGACCTGGACCTTTGTTTAGAGGTCATATCAAGGTCACATCAACCGTTGCGTTACATTCGACGTTGAATATCTCGGAAACCGTTAGAGATAGAGGCTTGGTTCCAAAGGACTACCAATAGGAAATGGCATGTAGGCTATCGAATGGTCACGTGACCGATGACGTCACGTGACCTTGAAAGGTCAAACTCGTGACCCCAAAACGCTTAGAGCGCAATATCTCGTAAACTACTTAAGCTGGAGACTTCAAATTTGGTATGCAGCTTTGTATTGGGAATGCAGAGCAGGCGCACAAATAATTTCCATGAAAGTGGGCGTGGTCTAGGTCATATGACCCCTACAATTTTTGGCAGTACCGTCGGCTATCCTAGCGACAGCTTGGCTTCTTGTGAAGAAACCTGCTAATTGATCATGTTTTAGTGTTCTTTTGCACATCACTGTGTACATGTATGCCTAATTGCCTATGTCATCTATGAACTGTGATGTTATTATTGTTTTTTTCATTACTCCTGAAGGGTGCAGTACATTTTCATGGTGTGTTTAGCATTGTTTGGTCTACTACAAGAATTGTGTATGTTGTAAGTGCACTTTATTGTTAAGTTTACTGTTGTTGGTTTTGAATCTGCTTTCTCTCTGTTTGTTTTTTTCGTGCTGTATGTTTTTCATGTTGTCTGTTAAGAAGCTGTAATGTTAGATGAGGACAGATTACTGATGCCCACTCATGTTATCGAGGCCAGGGTAGACTGAGGCCGAGTTCGAGGGCGAGGCCAGATCTATGAGGCCGAGGCCGAAAGAAAATTGTGAGCCTGAGGCCACGTACTATGAGGCCGAGGCCAAAGATTTCACAAATTATAAAAACACCATATATTAATGCTTGCACTCCAACATAAAATTTATTAATACCAAGAAATTACACCCAGTATGGCAGTCACAACAGTGTCAATACACTATTCATAAGTTATAACTTCAGTAGAATCTTATAAAGCAAGCAACAAGTCGGAGAAGAACGTAATGTAAATGACGTGATTTTGATGACTGAGAACTAGGCCACGAGGACAATCTTCGTGAGAACGAGGCCAGCATTGTGTGAGGACGAAGCCGAGACCAAAGGCTGAGGCCGGAAATTTTGGCCTCGAGGCCACGTTGGCCTAGAGGACTTAACATCTCTGCTGATACCAAGGCCAAAGCCACGAGACTGTCAGACTGAGGCTGAGGCGACAAACACGGGGCCGATTTTCAGGTCAAAGCTGAGATAGAAAGAGATAAGCAGATAGACTGCTGTTGTTGTAAGACCGAGCTCACTCTGAAGACCTTGAGAACAACATTTCTTTCTTCAGCAAACAGTCAGTGATCTTAAACGTGTTCCATCTTATTTCAGTCTGATTATGTTGTCCAACTTACTGTGTTTAACTTCTGTATTCTCTGATTTAGCCACAGCAGTACACAGGTTATTTATCTATATCTACACTGTGTCCCCCAAAAAACATGTGACTACATTTTCTACAATAAATTTAACAATAGGTGTCCGATTACAATAATTTTTGGCATAGTTAGTAGCAAGTCTATGCGTCATCGAAAGATGGTTTCATTTCCCACCTCACCTATCTAGTGCAACTACCTTACCT
>Ga0056129_1000382_pt1 | contig 11150 bp, 5 predicted proteins | sample WorMetLIZISLAND1_FD_71118 | JGI IMG/M metagenome (GOLD analysis project Ga0056129, IMG submission 71118) | Marine gutless worms symbiont microbial communities from Max Planck institute for Marine Microbiology, Germany - Olavius loisae LIZARD... ...
GAATCAGACTTACTCCCTGCCGTTCGGCAGCGAAACGCGAAACAACGAAGCCACCGACGGCCTGCCTGCTGTCGGAGGCGCCGTCGGGCTGCAATACAATCTCAACAATGCCGAACGAGCGACCGCCCAGTGAGCGCCTGCCCTGCCAGCGTGGCCGCTCGCTGACAAGGTGGGCCTAGTAACAGGCTCGCTACACAACTGCACCGGACAGAACAGCCAGTCCACTGTCACTCACCGCTCGCCGCGCACCCAGATGCATCATCCGTGGCATCAGCTGCATCAGTCGCTGTAACACCGCTATATATCACAGATATATCGGCAAATCCACTGAGAAAACCACCGGCAGATATCAGATATTGCACAACAACAAGTGGCTGCTATGCAGCCGGCTGACGGGCGATTCCACTACAGCTCGACAGGGGGTGACATTGACAGGCATAACAACCGCCGCAGGGCAGCGCAACGTACTATCTAGCCAGTAGCAACCTGTTTACACTAGCCGTTGTTGACGTGCGTTTCCACCATACATTTCATTCATTCGACACACAAACGAGCACTGTGTGAGTGTGTGTGTGTGACCTAGACAATATGCTATGAATACAGACTGGATTCATTCTTTACGTAGCGTCGAATCGATACAGTTACACAATCTGTCAACTTGCCAAGTCAGGTTCAGGCAGCAAACAACAGCAAAGTAACTGAACTTATTAGTCACACTTGCACTCCTTTGTATTTGTTTCCTGTATTCAGCTGTTCATGTCTGCAAGACTAGCAGACATAGGCTGAATAGCTAAATACATAAAACAAATACGAAATCATACTCAATACCACAAATCAATGTCAGTCAATGCAGTATTGCTATATTTCTTAGTCGTATTTTGTGTTTTGTTTGTCAACTAGCAAAATACGCAAACGAATATGAATGAATGAAATAAATAACTACCAAAAACAATCAAAATGTCAACTGCCTCTCGAGTTCTCAGACGCGTCATCTGCTCAGCTGTGACTAGACTACGCACGCTCAAATGTTGTTTTATTAGCGCACGACAGCATGTATGCAGAGCGCGCTATGCTATCGCGCGTCTGTCCGTCCGCCCGTGTCACACGGGTGTATCAGTCAACAAGAAGCCAAGCTGTCGCTAGGATAGCCGACCGTACTGCGTCATAGCACCTTTGGGGTCACGTGACCAGCATTTGACCAGCGTGCCATTTCCTATCCTTTGGAACCAAGCCTCTATCTCTAACGGTTTCTGAGATAATCAACGTCGAATGTAACGCAATGGAATTGACATGACCTTAAACGACCTCTAAACAAAGGTCAAGGTCATTCATTTTGGTACCAATCGATTTCTTACATGCGACTTCCTATAGGCTACCAATAATAACTTTTGCTCTAAAGGACGCACCGTTTAGCCACAATACATAACGTCACAGACACACGACGACAACGACATAAGCAACACTGAAGCATAAGCGCGTCGGCTAAAAACGGTTGAAGTTAGGATTATAGGCCTACAATTTTCACCGTTACAGTAGACCCCGCCCTCTAGTTTTACAGGTAAGTTTCATCCAGAAATTCTAACGGGTCCCTCGAGCGAGGGCGTTAAATAAGGGAGGGTGGGAAAACAAACTATTTTCCAGCTTTATGCATCAATAACTCGAAAAAGGTACGAGATGCGTCCATCCAAATTTACTATTAATGTCTAATATGAAGTTGTATTATGCGCTTACGATTGGCACCAAGGTCGATGACCTTTAATGACCTTGACTGCTACAAGTGGTGCGACAGCGTTTGGGCTTTGATGTTATTGCTATGTCATTCTCACTCGTTCTACACAGCTTCATAGCAAGAAGTTGCACGGCAGAACTATTACGCGTCGCTGCCGTGGTCAGAAGACGTCATCTGCGCAATGAATAGTGACTGACAAGGATGCCTTTCACTGACACCGAGGCTGATGACCAGTTGTGCACACAGCACAATCAATGGAATGAAATCAGCGCAACATTAATGATTAATGATTAGACTTTTAGATCAGCGTACAGAGCGTGATGCTTAAAAATCCGAGAAAAAGACTGAGTTTACGAAGCCAGCAGCTGATTCGAAGACAGTTATGGTGTGAAGAATCTGTAATTACTGAAGGCCTCATTAGACACCAATAACACACCGTAACGTGCTGCTGTCTGAATGGGGAACCCGTCTGAATGTCCTGAATCCGTGTGACATGTAACAGGTCTCTGAGTGAGTGACACCTTACGTGACAAACGGTTACACGTCAGTTTAACATCCTGCTATTATCGCTATACTCAAACACGACCGCTACTCGGTCACGTGATCACCGTGTCACGTGAGGCGCACCTGCTCCGTCTATTTACAACTCAATCGACGACTCGACGACATGCTGCAGTCACGTGATGTGACGTAATACACACACCATAATCTACGTCGCCGACGGGGAAAATGAAGGAATATTCACCGATATTGTTATTGCATGAACAGCGGGGCGCCAAAGGGGCTAGATTGATTTATAGGCTACCCTCCCAAAAATACAACAAATGTCACTAGAAAGTTGTTTGGATCTAGAACATTAAATTCAACACTTAAAATCTAACATACAATAGCCCTGTAGCCAATTTCGGCAGCATTATAAATTGGAAAGGTTAGATGAAAGACGATTTCGTTCACGAAAAATATGGGCATACGCGACGTCCCATTGACATGGATCCACAGAACTACTGTATTGCCAGCCAGAACAACAAACTGATGCAATGTAAACAGATGTCGGCGTGCCCGCGCTATACAGTTCTACAGACAAGGTCTGTGGTTTACAGTAGCTGAAGTAAACAATGTGAATGTCACTCAAGTCAACTGCAGTGCGCTATTCGACAAGCCGCAACCACTTCATTCATTCATTCATTCATTAAAACTGTCGGTCGTCAACATCTGCGGCGCGCTAGTCAGCGGAAGTTGATCCAATTGCGCGCCTTACTGTTATTGAGGATACGCGCGTGCGTAAATAGAATACGTTAGCGTACGTACGGTATCTTTCAAAAAATAGAATACGCGTATGATAGTTTCGTAGCGTACGCTAAAATTCAATTCATCCAGACTGACTTACGTACGTTTACCCGTTTACTCCAATGTTGGTCTATCTAAGTATAAGTAAGTAAGTAGGGGCCTAATAAACCCGATATTATTATTGTTCTTAGGTCCGTCATTTAACTAAAAATCTCGTCACGAAACTTAATTAAATTAAACTTAACATAGAACCAGAAACTTCTAATTGCTGATGCTTCGATAACAAACGTATTCTATTGTTGTTTACGTACGCTAAAATAGAATACGTTAGCGTACGAACGTATAGTATACGTACGCAGGTACGCTACGCATCCTCGAGCCTTGTATGGTCGTTGATGTTTTGCGGTCGCCGGCCCATCAACGAATTCGCTGTCAGGCAGTCTTCGTGACTCAGCTCTGAGTCTCCACATTTTCAGGCGTCATCTGACAACTCACTTTTTTTGCGAAATATTGACGAGACGTACTCAGCGCATTAGAGATTTTTTTTATGAGAATGCGCTATATATGAACTGACACTTTACTTACCTGCTTACTTTTACTTACAAACTGCAACTGCCATCAGGCTGGCGATTTGCTGTATCCGTCTTTCTACGTCGCACCTCAATCGACTGACACATCACAATTACAAGAAGCTCGGCGACCGCGAGGTTTCTCTGAGATCATTCATTGAGAACGACATCGCCGTGAATTAACAGCTGCTAACTATATTAGTTCCTACTGCATGCTAACCGACCGAGACATGAGCATTGGGAACGACGTCTAATATAACAGTCTAATTCATGTTTTCACAACGCGAGCAGCAGCAGCAGCAGTGAGAGATAAACGGAGTCATAACAGAAGATATATAACGTTTCATATCTGATCCGAATCTGATCGAAGTCGCATGCCGTCGAGATGTGGTTGACTGACACACATACAGGTCTAAACAACTGGTCAATCAACAGACGGCTACTGTTGTCTTTCAACGCGCAGCCTGCAGCCCAGCAGAGCTGCCTATGATACAGGCAATCACAAACACATCAGACAGTCTGACGTATCAGTTATAAACTGTCTTCTCTCTTCTGCCGTAGCCTGCTACAGTGCTACTGACGATATGCAACGTGCAACTGGTCGCCTCTGTAGTCCATAACAACGTATCTCTTACTACAGTAACTATGGTCTACACCAGCGTCGGGATTCTTAACCCTTTGACGCCCACTGCTGCCATATGGGTACAGCTATAAAGCATCCTGGGCCAGACCGGGTTAAGCCGTCATTTGTAATTTTTGACATCCGGGCACTCTGACACTCAGGGCTGAGCGTCAGAGTGTTTTATAGTTGTAGCCATATGGCAGCAGTTGGGCATCAAAGGGTTAACTACAGCATTGCAGTGGATGTCAGCTGTATGAATCTCCAGCACTCACGTAATATCGCAACGACAGCTAGGCTGCACTTACACCATGCAGTTGAAGTGGACGTCGGAGAGAACTTGAACTCGACTCGCAGACCACCCAGTGACCGACGACCTTGAGCAGACGACTCAAGGTCAAGGTCTGAGGCGGTGAACTCCAGCGAGTGACTGTTAAGTGCTGACGTGTGGAACTGACATCGAAAGAGAAGCTTCGTGTCTGAACGAGGAGAGAGTTGACTGGCAGCCGTGTTGACGGCGTAGCACTTGACCAGTACATCACTGCGTAGCTGTAGTTGACCTGGAGTCATTGCAATGCACGTCGCCGCTCTACCAGCCGTCGAACTGCGTCAACACGAACAACAACACGCAAACTATGACCAGCTCTAAATGTTCCATAAAATACATAGCCCTACATAGTTCATGCTTGAAATTCATGTCACGTCCACAAAACGCCTAATATGGAGTTGTAAAGTGATTAACTGGCCATGCACGACACTGCTCAACTCTGAGGAATGTGCATTATCGGAAAAGAAGAAGTAAGAAAAGCAGTGTCAACTCGTTTTTACCTGTAAGACGAAACGCACAACACGGTACAGTACGTAGCCGACAACAACAACAACCAACCAGACCAGTGGCCCAGTTACTGTGCGTGCTGTGGGCGTCAAGACTGGAAAACAAGGGAAAAGCCAGCAAAACTTGCTTGAAAACGAGGAGTGAATGACGACAGTTGACCACAAACAAAGGAGACGCAAAGAAACTTTGGGGAAACGGTCATCCCAGTTTCTAAAACGTGACTGCACCTTTGATAAACACTGGATCTGTACAGTAAAGTTGTGGTGTATGTACATGAGACCGAGACACCATGATTCCCAAACGCATGGTGGCGTGGGTATAGTCGTTTAGATTCTTAGCTTCTGAACGGAGGGTAGAAAAGGGGAAAGAGGAGACTCAAATCTGACGAGCCGCTGCACTCAGCATTAAAGATTCATCTCTTCACGTATAAAGAACACTTATGAAGGGTTCTTCTTAAGCAGAACGATAGCAAAACTTACACTGACAATGAAGGAGCTGGTCCCTCCCAAACCCATTTCCCGGATCCAGCCCGAGACAGAACCACTGTTTGTAATCGATGGTCACAGTGTCTCTAAGTCTTATCTATATTAAGATCAGATAAACTGAAGATGAACTGACTAGATGGCAGAGACGTAGACAGGCTGCATGCTCTGGTAGATTTTGACGAAGAAGCGAAGAGCCGGTGTTGATGCCACGGTGGAGGTGGCAAGGCCTGATAAATCACGCAAGATGATCTGCTGTAGATACAGCGGATTGTTGTTGATGCGTATTGCAGCTGACAGCAGACCGACGAAGTAATGCACGTATCTGCAAGCACATCATACAGACAGAAACTTCCACTCAACACTCACTCGTCAGTTTTAGCGGCACAATTCCATGATATTGTGGCCTTCTGACAGTAGACCACAGCTAAAAAAATCGTACACAATAATGCATCAGTGCTAGGAGATAAGGTCAAAAGCATCCCTAATCTTAGGGAGTGTCTCCATCCCACTGATTTTCCACACGCGCAGTCTGCACAGTCAAACCATTCAAGCTATACAGCTGCCATAATTTGTAGGATGAGATGACTGAACACGCACAAGTAAAGCATTTTACAGTTAATCCCAACCCCTCTCATCCGAGGAAATCCAGATCTCTGCAACGCATCCCATTCCCGTGCAGAAAGAGGCTACTACATTTGACAATGACAGAAGTAGATGGCACGTAAAGGCCAGACTGCGGTTGACGCCACTCGACTGTCAACACACGACGGATACCCCTCTCCCCCCAAAGAGCCCAAATTTTCACAGCCTGATATCTAGGCTTAATCAGCCATTCGTCCGATTTCAACACAAGTTGGCAGAATGACTGATTCAGAGCCATACAGCTGAAGAATTTAACAGCTACGAGGTCTGTTTGTTTGCTTGTTTGTCTTAATCACTTGACTTAAGCTACCAAATATGGCTCAATAACCCATCTTAGGGAGAAAACATCGGTGACGGGTTCACTGAGTTCCCTAAAATTCAGGGGAGAGTTGAGGGGTGAGTTGAGTTGAGTTGGTGAGATACCTGGTATGTGCGACATCTGTTTTCAGCCTTTCGTCAGATGGCGCTACTGGGTGGCTTCATATTCATTTAAAAGAAATCACTGATCAGAGAGCACAATGATTCCCGCCTACAAGCAGGGCAGCGTGGCTGGTAACAGAACAGTGACGGACCGTTGCTGTGACGGCTGGACGGAATCGTGCAACTTGTTGTCATAGAACTGCTTCATTGCCAACTGATCGAGACGCTGCTCCTCACTGTTCAACACACACAACACAACAAACTGAATGAAAACGATCACATTTCAGTGTGAACTTGACTAAATCCACACACACTCTGCACAGGTCACTGATTGATGGCTTCAACGTGCAATAATATAACTTTTTACGATACGATAGGACAACTCTACAACTCCATTCAGTCCACTGCACTCGTGCTCCAGTGAAACCAGTGATGGAGTGAAGAGACTGGTGACTGAGTTGTACCTGGTACAGACGCCGTGGTAGTCGATGTAAGCGGCAATGACGACGCCAAGTCGACTCAGTCCCGTCCTACAGTGAAGCACGACCGCGTTCTTGCTGCTCTCGTTCAACCAAGACTCTATCGACTTGCACATGTTACACAGACGCTCCAGCGGTGGCGCCAGTGTGTCTGGCCAACCGAAGTCCAGCACCTACCAGTTGCCATCACAATAATAACGTCATATAACCACAGTGACAACGAGGTTCATTTCACACCTGCGACCAGCAACAGTCGAATAGATAAATACAGTTTAACAGTTGTACAAAACAGATTAAAAGCAGAAAAAAACCAGCAGAAAGTTTGTGTTTTCATCTCCAAAATCTCCTAGTCTATAGCGGCACCTACTGTGTTGAGTCTACTCGCTGCCATGTTTGTGCGTTGGTGGTCTGTCGTAACAACACTTGTCCTGTCGACTCAAGACCAATCTCTTCTGGAACTGCTGGCTGACTGGTGTATTCAAGTCATTCTCGACACAGTCGCTGATCATCACCGACTTACTGTCGCTGGTCACGGACCAACAAGTACCATTACGTCATGTACTCTGTACGTGTGATAAGGTGATGACAGTATTTCTAGCACACAGCGAATAATACTGATATAATAAACAATACTGAATAATCATTGTGATCAGCGTTCATCATAGTTGTGCTGGTAAAACTTTCTCAAAGTCTGCCGAATGCTTGTTACTGCTCCACCAGTCTTACTGCTAAATACATCTTAAAGATGAACGTATACTGCAGCCAGACATGAGGCAGTTAGCGGAGCAATTCAATCTACGGTGTGTTGTGTGTCAGTATTGTATTACCGTGCAACGTACAAACCTTGTGTTGTGAGCTGTGTATTAGGCTGTTTCTCTCCGACAAGTTGATTATCTAAACAGAAACCGAAAAACAGAGAAGTACAAAAAACATTCACTCAGTTTAAACAAACAATTTGCTGCCTTTCAACCAATCAACCAGTAATGCTAAGAATAACGAAGTTAACCCTTTGATGCCCACTGTTGCTATACGGGTTTGGGTATAAAATAAAGCATCCTGTGCCAGACCAGGTTAAGCCGTCATTTGTAATTTTTGACATCCGGGCACTCTGAAGCTCAGTCCTAAGCGTCAGAGTGCCCGGATGTCAAATATTACAAATGACGGCTTAACCCAGTCTGGCGCAGGATGCTTTATGGCTGTACCTATATGGCAACAGTGGGCGTCAAAGTCCTAAGGCATTGGGACTTCATCAATGGCATCGGTTGGATTCGACGGTTGATCCTAGAAATGTTCCGTTGCTCAAGGTTAACAAATTGCCAGTTTTGGTAACTGCGAGTCAAAAAGTTTTGTCACAAGTATATAAACAGTGAAATATGTTGGCCCAATTGTTTATCTAAACTACAGTTGATTCTTGCATTGCTGAATTTGAAACATTTTAAAGTATCATTTACACGTTTACTTACTTACTTACATAAACGAAACGCGACATGAAATGCCTTCCGTTTTCTAAGGTAATAAAGTGAAAGGTCAAAAGGTCAAACTGACCAAGCAACTGTTGGGATGTTTGCTATGCAGCATCTGACTGACTTGGTTCCAGCTGGCTCTGTACTGCGACTCTTTTGTGTCACCAGGAAACAGCACAGCTACAGCACACATACAATGTGTCAGTGTGTGAATCAGCAGTAACAGCTGAAATACAATTACACTGATTTACTGCAGTAGGCTATCGTGAAATCGTGAAATGCCTAGGAATTTCATGAATAACTGATTTCACATTGTAACTTAATTTAGTAATTCAGAAATAGTTACTTACTCACTTTCTTACTTATTTTACTGTAATACACACGCAGTAAGCTAACAGTCAACAGGTGATGAGAACAGTGTGTAAAATATTTGCCAATTAACATCATTATTTATAAATTTACGGCGTTACAAACAGTCGGAGGAAAAACAGAATATAGATAACATTATAGGTTATGTGATCAAAAAACAGCAGACTCTCCTTGTCTAACACAGACTGCCAGAAATGGTCAAATGAAACTAAAGGCACTAGAGAACATTGCATAATGCAATTAGTGATATCTTACAGATAATTCTCTCGGTGACATAGGTGACATCGACGTCATGTTGTTCTGACTGAGGCGACGCCAACACATATGACCTTCAAACACATCATCATGACTTACACTAGCATTTCTTTAACCCTTTGACGCCCATTGTTGCCATTCGGGTACAGCTATAAGGCATCCTCTGCCAGACTGGTAATTTTTGACATCAGGGCACTCTGACGCTCAGCCCTGAGCGTCAGAGTGCCCGGTTGTCAAAAATTACAAATGACGGCTTAATCCGGTCTGGCACAGGATACTTCATAGCTGAATACATATGGCAACAGTGGGCGTCAAAGGGTTAATACACCGTCCACAGACATACAGAGATTATGAATCCCGCGTAGCAGAGTTACACTACAAAACGAAAACATGTACACACGTAATTTTTACAGAAGAGAAAGAATAGAGTGTGAAAAATCAAAATACACCGAACGAACCTTTGGTGTGGCCATGAGACTGGGAGATGATTGACGGCGACCGATGACGTCATAGTGACGTCACTGACGCAACGTGCCTGCATGCAGCGTATAAACACACTCACATCAGCACCGCGTGACATTTATTGACGAATAGCAGGCCTATAAAACTAATTTCCGTCTGCCAATAAATATTATCATCTCCTCTGAAAAAAATACTTCAACGTTGTCCGCTTACTTTAAGACATAAACAGAAAATTTATGCCATCGTGGAAGTTATTATCCGCAACAACTATGTTACAAGGATTATGTTTTGGTCTGTATGTTTCTGTATGCCTTCTGATTCTTTCACACAATGGGTCGGATCTAAGGCACCGTTGACCGTTGTCAGGCATGTTCTCTAATGAGGACATTTCTAGTTTTTTTCAGTGTTTTCTATTGCAAAAACCGAATAAAAATCTTCTGCTCTTCCGCTTCATTGTCCCGGTAGTGCTCCAGTCCAAACACACTTGTGTTATTGTGGAAACAGTCATGCTTCGACGTCTAAACGTACACGTTTTGATGACACTGAAGTCGTCGTCACCTGTGTTAAGTCTTCAGTTGTGACGTTCACCTGCCACACACAGGCACTTACATGTATATTAACAGAAGGTTATTTACCCAGTGATGTACAGAGGTAATCACCCACCACTGGTGACGTATTGGATTTGTACAAGCTTTTTAGTGGGAGTTCTTTCTTTGCTTCGTTTCCTTTTATCCCCCAGCCCCTAGCAGCAAGTATAGTTAACTCCATACAATGCCAGCTTTATGCTGGTTGCTTCTTTGGCCATAGTTATTGTTTATTTGGTTAATACGCATATCATTTACAGGCTTTCGCAAGCGTCGCTCTGTTTACCCAACAGCAGCGACTGCGAGGATTTGAAATGTAATCCGTACAGACAGCAGAGCGCGTTAAAGAGATAATATGCGGCCCAGACGACTTGCACGAGCTGTGATCATCCGCTATAACAGAATAGCGAACTGAAGGCAATCTCGAGTTGGCATGTTAGGCAGATGGACGGAAAGACGGCAGCCCATGAAGCGTTTAATGAGGTCGTCCGCTGGGTGGACGTTAAAATGTGTATCTCACAGTTCGTCCTCTGCCTGTTTGTCGCACATGACGACTTCATCTTCGCCAGATCAACAGAACTGAGAACCATTTAAGAGCTCACTGAACTGAACACCGTCGACATTATTTATCACACCTTAGTCACCTTAGTCGATAGCTCAGTAATGTCTATAGCCTACCTGCATTTACGACACCTGTTAGCCTAGGGGTGATCCTGTCAGAATTTCGTAACGTCCGTTAATTCACAGAGTACTACAGTGTAAGTCAAAAAAAATCCCCCATACGGTTTTCTGAAATTTTTTCCCAAACGGTTGGGAATTTTTAATCAGTTTTTTACACACCTATTATACGATCATTTCTACACTAGAGTACAAATTTTTGTTCAAATATCTCCAACTTTGACAAAGTTATGCCATACTAAGCGCGACCACCTAGCGAAATTTTACATTTCAC
>Ga0056129_1000383_pt1 | contig 11148 bp, 4 predicted proteins | sample WorMetLIZISLAND1_FD_71118 | JGI IMG/M metagenome (GOLD analysis project Ga0056129, IMG submission 71118) | Marine gutless worms symbiont microbial communities from Max Planck institute for Marine Microbiology, Germany - Olavius loisae LIZARD... ...
GTCAGCGACAACGTTTTAAGCACGTCGAATTGGAGCAATTTTGGCATGCTTTCGCGTCGCGCGGGTTTGTCAGCGATAGCTGGGCTTTCTTGTTTCGTTAGGCCTCACTTCCTGCCATGCAGATGCCGGTCACGTCTACCGACACTCTGACAGTCCACGGCCGAGACCTTCATGACTCATCTGGCCCAGGGCAATCCCCTGCGAATGACAGTGTGTGGGTGTGTCAGTCACTGTGTCAGAAAGAGAACCTGCCCCCGTGACCGGCCACCCACCGTGCAAGCAGAGAATATATACGCCGCCTATTCTCTGGTGCAAGGTCGGTCGCAATCGTGGAACCACCTACGCCTGCATGCTGCGATGACGTCATGGACAACTGGGACTCCCCGGTTATTTTTAGTATTAGGAAACCGGACATGACGTCATTTTTCGTGTTTGTCACTTTTGTGTCTAGTAGTCATAAGGGTCAATTTTGACAATTTAAGCTGCGTTTTATTGACAATTAGCTGTCAGAGAATTGATAGTTTAACACAACTGGATCATTCGCATCCGAGTTTGCGTTGTTAGTCGACAAAACAGAGTTCGTTTAAAGAAAAGTGGCCGTTATTGGCATGGGTCTTTTGTTCGCCAAGCTCCTTAGTCTTTTTTCAACAGAAGGTTATTGTCATAATCTCAGTTTGTGACAGTTGGATTTTTATTGGCACAGTATTGCGGGCAGTAACTAAAAGTGTGGTAAATATTCATATTACGTTGGCAAATTCACCCCTATTGATCAACCAGCTTATTCAGTTGATACTCAGAACGGACGCTCTATCACTATTCCTTTCATATTTTACACTTCATACTTTCATACTGAGTATCAAGGGGAAAAATTGGTAGAACAATTGGGTGAATTTCCAACACAAGTGAACATTTACCGAAAGTGTAGTTTTTTAATTTTTTTGCAGGCTGAGTGTCTCGATGTCAGCATCCCGCTGGCTACAATTGAATACTTCTCCTAGGGTTAGGTCACTTTTGGTACATGTGAACTTTGGTATGTATGAAATTAATTTTAGTAAATGTGCTTTTTTGGTTTTTTGTGAGAGATATGATTCACTACTGGAGGTGTAATGTTACCTGGTTGTCAAAGTTGGACGAGCAGGTGATATCATTTGGTCAAGTGGGCAACAGAAGTGATGGTAACAGTGCAAGATCTGCAGTGGAAGAGTGAACGATTGACGCTGTAGGCCTGGACACTGGCAACTGTTGTCAGCAGCAGTCATACAAATCCATCACAGTATCACTGAGCATTTGACGCTTTTGGAATCCATGAAGTTGTTCAGTTATTTGTCCTCCCTCTTGTGTTATCAAGAAAAAATGCAGAGAAGACAGCAGTGAACAAAGTGGTATGAAACAGTGACGTTGTGGCGATGATTGTGGCGACATACAAGAACACACAGCAGCGGCGTCAACACAGATTATTCTCGGTTGTCAGCGTTTTGGCTTCTACACACAGACGATTGCATTATCGTGGCACAGTTAGCACAGAAGAATGTCTAAAGTGTTTTATACATTGTACTGATAGTAGAGTGTGGATGCTACCGTACTGCTGTACTTGGCAGCAGTGGACAACTCCTGCTACTTGGAGACGTAACCATCACGGCCTGTGATCACATCCGCCTGCTTGATGTCACCGTATTGTCATATCTCAGCCATGATAGGCATGTGTTAACTATGAGTTAATCGTACTGATACTGGTGAATACATTGTTATACATGGATTGCTGTACTATGTCTTGTATCCATCAGCGGCTCTGGTCTGCTAACCTTCGCCATCGCCAGCTGATTGTCCAACCTCATCATCGTTGTGGGTTCAGTCGTTGCATTTATTCTGTTGCTAGCTAGCTCGCCTGGAATTTGCTGCCCGTGTATATCTGGGATCCAACGTGCATCTCTCTTATGCTTTCAACTCTGTGCTGAAGATACTTCTATTTGCAACGTACTGAGACACACCAATGCATCAGTCTGTGTGTAATGCACTGCAGAAATGGACGGTGACTGTAATTACTTTTGATAGGCCTAAGTACCAAAAAGGACCTGTACCGAAAATGATATCTGATGTACTGAAGTTGACTTTAGGGAATATTTAATACATAATTTAATTTTATATTATTATTAATTATATTTATGTACTGAAATTGCATGTACCAAAATTGACATTAACCGAAATTGATCTGCTCCATTCCTGAGACATGGCTCATGGACTTGGGTGCAAAAACGTTTGTGGCATGGCAACAAAGGCCATGTGTACTGCCCTTAGTTAAAAGTTTGTGTGGGTCTTGAACATACTGTTGTTATGCTAGGGGTATGATTCGAGGTAAAAGCAAAATGAGAACACTGACTGACACCATATATAGCGAATAATATTGACAAAAAATACAAATAAACAAGATAGATAAGCACAGCGGATAGTTTCACACAGGGTAGATTTACAGTTCACACAGTATCACAATCAGCGTTGTACAACTTACAACCATCGGCAAACAGTATATCAGGGCGTCGCGACGACAGCGACAGTACAGCATTGTTCGCAGTACTCACGGTGACCATGTGACGACCGATAGAACAGTCGAACGATCAGAACACACCATCGACGGGCGACTCGACTGCGACGACAGACGAACAGTCCAGTCCATGCAGCAGTCGTGACGTCGACAGACGACACGACGGCGACGACAGGCAGAGTAGTCCGGAAAGACAGGGCGAGCCTTGGAACACGGACTACAGCAGCGACGACAAGTTGACGAGTACAGCACGATGGCGCTGTACCGATCCGGAACTCCAGCTCACAGCGTTGTCCACGGATCACACGACGGCAGCAGCAGGCCGTCGGACATGAGTTACCTGACGGTGACAACTGGTAGAACAGTCCCAGCACGACATAGCACTCCTTCATTCTCGGCTGTCCGTCAGCGACACGGTTCAGCTGACCAGACCAGAACGGGAAAGCATATCGACAGCCACGGACTACGAGAACGACGGCAACGCACCGTCCAACACAGGCTACCAGTTCGCGATGACACTTCGCAACATTCTCTTAGCGACAAGTGCCGTGCACACCATCACTCGCCCAACTCAACTTGTGACTGTCTCTGTGTCTGACTGCGAACTGAATGTCTCTACATCTGATATCCGACGAAAAGCACGTGCTCGGTGCACCAGACGGCAGGCAGAACTTTCCGTTTGCAGTATACGTGTAATTGTGAACAAACAACAAACTGATTGACGAGTCGGTCGTCAGTCGGTCGGTTGATGTTGATCTAGAAAGTGACTAGTGTCACATGCAGTGGACCGTGACAATAGCAAACGATCATATCGCACGACTGAAAATTAGGCAACATGCAGTCACATCATAACACTGTGTATTTTCTCACCTCTTGTTTTCTTCCAGTTGCACATGTTGTGTTGCTTGTGAACTGAGGTATTAAGGAGGCAGTAGTATTTCACAGACGTGCTAGACACTGCTCAGAAAGCATCTGTGGTGAATACTTGAATACTGGACATATTGCTTGGCAGTCCAAACATGCAGACAGTGTGAACGGTCTATGAAAGTGTGGTGCACAGATTAGCACTGTCTCAGTTCAGTTCCAGTTGTTCAGTCTTTGTACATTACATTCAGCTGTTTGTGGGTGTCTTTAAGAAGCTCGTTGCTTCTTCTGTACGTCTAGCACAGTGTGAACTATATTTTAGTTGCACCGTTTAGAAATAATCTTACTTACTTACTTACTTACTTGTCTGATTGTGTTGGTGACAGCTGTATGCACGATACATGCCGAATTAATACATGTCTGTTGTTTTGCTTGTTGTTGATTAGAGCACAAAGTCGTAATTGTTGGACTAGACAATGCGGGAAAAACAACAATACTTTACCAGTTGTAAGTGATTGCTTGTTAATACTGACATTACTGCATATGTCTGTCATTTTGCACACGGAAACAGAATGTCTCATAAACAGACCTGAAAAAATGAAAGTAATTAGTGCCTTGCAAATTTATTGATCACAGGATGTCGTTGTTAGTTACAGTTATGGTTGTAGTTGTTTATTTGCATTGCAATGTGAAATTTTAAAAACTTCTAGAAATACTGTTACTTCAAAGTTCAAACCATTTTTTACTGTGCAATGCTCTGCAGAGCATGATTATACTATGGTGAATCATCCGACGTCTGTCCATCTGTAACGTTGGTATATCCTCCTGAATTTTTTTGAAGATAACGTAATTACCCAAAAATTAGCCTAGGATTTTTGCTACCAGGTGGAAAGAATCATGGATCTGCTCCAAGAGTGGATTCCAGGTGGAATAGGGGCAGGGTAGATAACGTGCAGCATCGTATAGTTTCCTTGTGTATCATCGATGTGTACCATCGATTATGTGTACCATCGTATAGTTTCCTTCCACAGCTTTCTTGTTTACTATGTGAACCTTTTACAGCACAGACTCTGACATGTAATAGATTGTCTGTACATCCATGTGTCACGCTACAATATTGTTTCAAAACGACTAAATGTGTGAATTTTCACTGCCTGGTAGCGTCATTATTCTGGATTTTTTCAGAACTAAACTATGTTCTGTTATTTCAATGGTCGCCGTCTGTTGGGTCACTAAGAACAGGTGGGTTTTCCTGTAATAGTCATATTATGGACCAAAACAGAGCACGTAATGCATGCTGAGATTTAGAAATGGTACAAGATAAAGACAGAGTTACTACGGACAACTAATGGAAAATCATATTCGGCCTATCCAGTGACAATAACTATGACCTTTTACTTTCATTTCAACTACCTATTGAAAGATTAGTGAATGCTACTGAAAGATAATGTGGATTGTGTTGCCTATTTAAAAGTAAATTACAGTTATCGGAAGCATTTTGTCCACTGCATTGAGACGTTGATTAAGATCAGATGATATCGTATGTAGTTTTTTGTGAACTATCATAGACATCGAGGTGTTATTTGTGTGTGTGTGTGTGCACCGTGCAATGCATTTATAGTTGTAATTAACCAGTGATAAGAATGTCGTGTGCTTTGTCTGTGTATTTAGCTTGTGTATGAACTCAGTTAAATTTCATTTCTGATTGCAGCCTAATGAATGAGGTCGTGCAGACGTCTCCGACAATTGGAAGTAACGTCGAAGAGATTATATGGAAGAGCGTTCGATTTCTGATGTGGGACATCGGTGGACAGGACTCTCTGCGCAGTACCTGGAACTCGTACTATACTAATACAAAGGTATGAGCTCTTATTAACACTGTTTCTGTCGCTGTTTCACCTTTTGTGTGTTTAGTGTCGAGCTGTTACAGCTGTTGCACTTTGATGCTGGGTTGGTTGTAAACTGAAATGGAGAATAAGCTTTTTGCAGCAACCATACTGAACCAAAACTGTGATTAACGGCAGTTGGCAAATGGTTTTGCAATGTAATTAAGTCTGATATTCAATTATTTATTAATCTTATTTAAGTTTTACTAATATTCACTCACTCAATCACTGCTGCGCTTGACCGGCTGAGGGTCGTAGCGATCACAACGGGTGGTCCAAGGTTGCTAGTTGGCAGGCACTGATGGGTAGCCCCATTCTTCCACTTGTTGAAAGCAAGTTCTCCGTGTGGACGGCCCGGTGGGCGCTTCCAGTCAGTGGCAGGAGGTGTGCCAGTGAAGGCATCAATGGATAGATGTAATGCTTGTGAAACAGATGTATCCCTGGATAATCGGCAAATGTGACCAAAAATGAGTGTCATCTAATACACAAGATTAAAACAGAAGAAAAATACTTGTAATAAATTAAGTCCACATTTTGCCAGGTATTTGTCCAAAATGAACGTTTTTATGCAGTATTAAAACTTTGCAGATGTTGCCATCTCTTCGTTTGTTCATCAACTTTATTGTAGTTTGTATTGTTTTGCTTTTGACGTAATCTGGTCAAAACTGATGCTATTGCACAGTTTTCAAAAACCAATACCAAGAACATGCATGTCGTTTTGTAATGTACTCAGAAACTAAAATTTCTGCATGTGGAAACCGTGCAGCACTTTGTTTTGTTGAATCGAGAAAGTGGTCCATGGTGCTGGATGACTTGGGTTTACCAGGACTTTGGCCATTACAATGGAGATGGTGCTGATGGTAATATTGTGTATTAACGGAGCACAGGTGATGTGACTGGCTGCTGTCAGTGCAGTGGGTGGGCCACACATACAATACTGCTCATATGGTAATTGAGGCAGTGTCCGCAATGCATCACGGCATTTGTTCAGCTTTGTTACGCAAGAGCAGGTGGGCGAAGAATGGGTGGGAAAAGGCAGCAGAGGGATGCTTAGAAGATCACATGCTACTGTAGGTTTTTAGTATGGTGAAGTGTTGAAGCGTCGTTCAGCTGGACACCAACACTCCGCTGCAGTCTGTCATGCAGACTTCTGGCCTTTTACTAACACTGTTTGTTGGTTTATGAATTTAATTTGATCAACGACTCCGTTCCAGTTCATCTTCATCATTGATTGTCAGCCGCACCCGACTCCTTACTGTCGGTGACTGAGCTTTCCCGGTCGCCGCTGCATGTGTCTGGAACAGTCTGCCAGATCTTGTCACTTCCGCACCTTCCGTAGCAGTCTTCCGGTCCCGGCTTAAAACACACCTGTTTAACATTTCCTACCCCTGTGTTTGTACAGTGCCTGCACAGTGACTCTAGTTGCTTTGGCCACTATAATCGTTCTTGCTTACTTACTTACTTACAGCATAGAACGGTGCACCACAGTAGTAGCCTACTGAAGTCACAAGCTTATCGGTTTGAATATCACCCGCAGCTGCTGTGTAGTACCAGTGCCAGCTTAGCATGCGATCCCACCGGGGTCAGTTAATGAGTACCAGTGAAAGTTGGGAAGTAAACGGGCATACCACGTGATATAATGCACCAGGCTTGAATCCATTATCTCTTTGTTCGGCTGGTGTCTGTGGCTGAGGACTAACGAAACGGAGATCAGTGCTGCCTTGTTGGCCCGAGAGGCTTGATCAGCTGGAACTACTTTGACAACATATTGTTTGCTGTACGTTGTAGTTTGTGATCTTGGTTATCGACAGTACGGATCGAGAGCGGCTGAGCGTCTCGAAGGAGGAACTCCACAAGATGCTAGTGTGTGAGGTACGTCACCTAGCAGCTACCATCATGGTGATGTGACAGTCCAAACTAATGTTTGTCGAGTCTTTGTGGTCAGAATTTACCAACTAGAACGTCATCGATAGTAAAACACGGCTTGTGCAGCAAATTAACGGATTCTGGATTGAATTGCCCGATAGCCGGGTGAATATGTTGAAATTTACACAGTTGTGCTATCATCTATCTGGCAGTATGTGCACTGTGCAGAATGGATCGTGGATCGTGACTTGACATTTGTGATGTGAACCCAGAACGACTCATAAATTTGTATCCCAGTAACGTTGATCTTTTGATCTTTTTACCATTTTTGGACGCCTCTGAGATTTTGACCGTACGTAGCATTGTGCGTTAAACTATCATAATGGTATCGTGAATAGTTCAGCGGTTATCAAAGCATTTTGGCTTAATGGTAATGCTTTGTTTGTATCCATGTATTTACGTACTGACTCTATGTTGAGCCTGGTGCGACGAAAGCACTCGTGAAACAATAATATAATTGAAAGTCGATTGTATCGATGTCAACTGTTTGTGTACTGATTAGTCTTATTTCATCCTTTGATGCCCACTGTTGTGACATTGATACAGCTATATAGTATCCTGTGCCAGACTGGGTTAGGCCGTCATTTGTAATTTTTGACATCCGGGCACTATGACGCTCAGGGCTGAGCGTCAGAGTGCCCAGATGTCAAAAATTACAAATGACGTCTGATCTGATGATGTGCTTATGAGTCAAAGTCAATGTCGATGTGTGGTGCAGGACTTGAAGAAGGCTGCGTTGCTGGTGTTCGCCAACAAACAAGACGTCCGTGGAGCGATGACATCAGTCGAAGTTTCACATCACCTCGGACTGACGCGGATCAAAGACCACGACTGGCACATACAATCTTGCTGTGCTCTCACGGGAGAAGGGTCGGTATCGACAGCACTATTGCTTTTGCCAGTAGTAAGCTTGTGCAGCCAGAAAACTCATGTCCGATTGTTTCTCGTTAACCCTTTGACGCCCACTGGTTGCCAAATGGTTGCATCTATAAAGCATCCTGTGCCAGACCGGGTGAAGCCGTCATTTGTAATTTTTGACATCCGGGCACTCTGACGCTCGGGGCTGAGCGTCAGAGTGCCGGATTTCAAAAATTACAAATGACAGCTTAACACGGTCTGGCACAGGATCTTTTATAGCCGTGCCCATATGGCAACAGTGGGCATCAAAGGGTTAAGCCCAACCCCATGAAGTGTGAACAGGCTTAAAAGCAGTGACAGTGTCCATTCGTCTGTCTGTCGCCGGTCGCAGGCTAGTGCGTGCACTGCGTGGCACTACTTCTTGCTAGCCACCTGCTACGGCCACCTGGCTTTCCATAGATATCTGGCAACCGACGTGCATGGACTACAGACTGTCCATTTGTGAATTCTGATCCGCTGTCATTGTTGTGATCCGTGGACATCCACATGACGGATTTGCACTGAAATGTCACGGGCAAGGATGGACCAGTCCACTTCTGGTGGCGGGGACCTATTGTCTCAGCCCATTGGGGTGAAACACTATTTGTCAGATGAACTGTTTGCCGGGAACATCCCATACTAGCAGTGACTGATGTAGACCTGTATCAGTCTGTCAGCGGGAATGAATGACCCAGGACTGTGTAGCTGTAACAGGAGAGTTAACTGTAATACGAAGGAGCAGGGTCGGTTTGTTTGCAGTGTCGGTCAATAAGTATTTAAACAAACATTACTGTAGTGATCTAAGATTAACAGTTGCTAGGCACTGGAATCTCGAAATCTCTATAAATTAAAAGGAAGCATTCCTAACTTTAGACAGAATTGTCCACAGCATGTAAACTTGTCGCTCTATAATGGAACTCCTCAGTAGTGGCCAATACACTGCTCGTGCTGGGCTATACTTCTATCGTTAATGTTTAATATTGACATGGTCTCGAGTCGGTGACAACGTTTTACACTGACGTGTCACATTGTAGTGTCTCAACATTCGTTATATTCACTTGTTATTTGCAACATTGTCGAGGGCTAATGCAGTTGAGACTGTTTATCCATTTGTTGGTATGTTTGATGGTTCTGTAGTCTTAATGGTAACTCACAAAGTTGTGGATGGATTGGAATGAAGCTTACAGGATAAGTCCCTCTTTGGTCCACAGTGAAACAGATTTTGGGCACCCCTTTTTGGGTACCCAAAAGAAGGCTCCCCAATTTGATCCAGATTGACTTTTCAGAGATCAACTAAATTGTGGCACAATATTCCATCACATTTCAGGGGGAAAGGCCCCATTCAAGGGGCAGGGCCTCGGAACTCCAATTTTTCCATACCTACGATCTGTGTTGTTCAGCTACCAAATAGCAGAACAGTGTGCACTGAACACTCCCTCTCACAGTGTACATAGAACTTGTGCTCGTCAGAAAGGCAGAATCACAAGTTCCAATCATTTTCTTCGATAGTGTAGTGTCTGTTTTTAATTTGTCTTCTGTATTTTCCAGCGTGAACCAGCAACTGTATAGCCTAGTTGTGCTGATGTGTCGTTAAGAATCTGCTCACTCCAATCTGATCATCTCCTGATCTCTTTGCCACTGATTGGTGTGTTCTGGTGTGTAGGTTGTACAAGGGTCTACAGTGGCTCGTCAGCTGTGTAAGACGGTAACCAAGCGATGGCCGTGATATCGTATCTCTCCAGGTGTTCTTTCATCAAACAGTGAAGCACACGGGACCTGTGTTGTTTGTGCTAGTCATTGTTATTCAATGACACCATTGTGTTCATATCAGCGTAACTGTCGGTATCTGCGAAGTAAATGATGTTATGTTATTTTGATGCCACATCAAACTGTCTGTTTGCTGCTCATGATGTAGTCTTTAGTTGCGTCTGTCGCTTATGTTATGTTATGTTGCAGTAGTTTTTTAATTTTATTTTGTTATTAGACTTTGTTCAACGATGCTACGTATTGTGTAGTTGTGAGTTGTTCATTATGGATGAGAGACAGATAGACAGACAGATAGACAGAGACAGACAATGATAATGATGATTTCAGTGTTTGCATTTAGTAATCTATCAGCAATTAACGTTGAAGTTTGTGTGCCAAGCATTTGTGACTAAAACGTGGCGACTTAAAGTATTTAACCCTTCGACGCCCACTGTTACCATATGGCTAAGCATCAGAGTGCCCAGATGTCAAAAATTACAAATGATGGCTTAATGCCATCTGGCACTGGATGCTTTATAGCTGTACCCCATGTGGCAACAGTGGGCATCAAAGGGTTAAATTAATAAATTCATTGAAGCTGTACTGGTGACAGTTGAGAAGTTATTGTTATGAATGGCTCGTCCACAACTCGTCATTAAGACGTGATTGTTTCTAGTCGTGCTATGTATTTTTTTGAAGTACTCATAGACTTAGGTCTCGCTGAAACGCTGCCTATATGTAATGAGGTGCTGGCGGAGCTACAGTGTAGTTTGATAGTCCATTGTTTAAGTGTCTTCTTATTAGTGTCGACTTTATGGGCACAGTATTGTGTGTCTCTGTGTATGGATGTGTGCCTAGTTGTCAGCACGATAAAGTGAAAACCATTAGTCAGAATGACTTGACACTTGGCATGATAGTACTGCTCTTACTTATCCTGTAGACTTTCTAGAGTCAACAAGTGTTAGTTGATCAGCGCCCATGGGTCGGCATTTCCACAGAGTGCATTGGGTCACTTTAACTTTTGACTTAGCCTTTCGCTGTGCGAAACCTTAAGCTGAATGCTAAAGACCGGACTTAGACCAAAGGTCAACTTAACTTGGGTCTAAGTCTGTACTTAGACCGTAAATTTGGTCAGTCTTTCGCTCATCGAAATCACTTTACTTTTTGCCTTAAGTCTGGACTTAGACCGTACTTTAGCTCAGCGAAAGACTCAGAGACAGGCTAAATCAAAAGTTAAAGTCACCATTGTCCTTTTCTTTTCTTGCTATTTGATTGATACATGTCTGGGGG
>Ga0056129_1000384_pt1 | contig 11143 bp, 3 predicted proteins | sample WorMetLIZISLAND1_FD_71118 | JGI IMG/M metagenome (GOLD analysis project Ga0056129, IMG submission 71118) | Marine gutless worms symbiont microbial communities from Max Planck institute for Marine Microbiology, Germany - Olavius loisae LIZARD... ...
CGAATTAAGAGGACACAGTCTCAAACTGTACAAAAAGAGTTCCAGACTTGAATTAAGAAAACATTCCTTCAGCCAAAGAATTGTCGATCATTGGAATAAGTTACCGGACGATGTGGTATCTGCAGCTACCATTTCAACTTTCAAAAGGAGGCTAGATACTTGGATGGACACTGGACAGATATGGGCATTAAAAGCTGACAGCTTAACTAGTATACTTCTATTCAGTATACTATAGCCCATTAACTGTAATTGTAACTGTATTTTTGACCGATAGCATAAACGGTTGTGCTGTTGCAGATTTTTAGCATGTGGCCTTAAATGTGTGCACTGCATACGTATGTACTAACAGTTGCTGCTGAAAATCATATGCTACAGTAATGTTGGTTGGCATTTATGGTGATGGGTACGTTGTTATTATTCGACAATGTTGCTATTATTTCAGTATACTGTACATGTCCAACTTTTAGCTGTCTGTTCGCGTGATTACGTGTAAACTTGCGTACCATTAAATTAATTAAAATTAAAATTCTCATACTGGTAAAATCGTAATTAGAATGTTATTAGTCATTGTCAGTGACAACTTTATACTTGAGAATCGAAAGATAAAATTTCAAGCACAAAAGATGTAAAACACTTGTGAATTATACTTTTCTGTGTGGTTGCATTTGTGTCAAAATTGGAAATGTTTTGTCACCAGAAGTTGCAGTGTGTTGCATTTAAGCTTGACAGTAGACATAACCATTTATTGTAACAGAATTTACTGTTGTAAATTACATACATACATACATACATTTATTTCGCTCAAAAAGCACAGAGATGCAAGAAAAACAGCAAGCACTTGGTGAGCTGGACGGAAAGGTCCAGAGAACACTGACTAAATTCTACTTTTTTCCTGAATCCTGTCTGATTTATGTTGTTTTTTTTTGTGTTTTAGCTAATATCTCTTCCGAGCAGCAACAGTTATATAGAAGTATTTTTGCCATTTTATAATAAAATTTATTTTTAATTTTAAAATTTAATTTTAATTTCATTCTGATTTTCCATGTGCAACTAGACATTACTAAACATGCTGTCATGGGCCAATTATTATCTGAACACTATAATTACAGTTGTCGTAGTTCGGAAAGTTATCGACTTTAGCATGCTGATGTTTATAAATGCACACTAAGTGAATCCCATACTGTCTGACATGTTGTTTGATTTCTGTGTTATGATGTGGTATGCATTTCAGCCAGTACGCAGATGCCGTATGCTGAATTACAGAAAGAACGGGCCAGTATCGTTGAAAAATATATCCGCGTAAGTGGAACGTCTACATACAATATAAGTCTTCGATAGCAAGTGATGCTAAGTTTGCAGTTTGTGGATTTGTGACGAATGGTGAAGTAATGAGTACATATCACCTTCTGTAATGGCGACACATATGCTGTACTGTTGCAGAGTTGCTGAGTCTGAAAGCCATATGGTGTCATCAAATAACATTATGTGATAGAATTTTAGCCATTCGTGGTTACACTTTTTAATTTTGCAATCAGCCATCATCGGCATTCATCGTGAGACTCAGTTACAGTACTCCAGTGTGATTTGGCATATTTCTGCGATCATCGTAGACTGAATTCCGATTGGTTGCAGGGTCGGGAGAAGGGAGTGGCCATCGATCCATGGGAGGATCCGCAGTTTGAAGTCTATCACACGACTGACCGTTATGGATTTATCCAGTGAGTTGCAATAGTCAAACTGTTTTAACAATGTCTTTCATAATGGTTACTGAGATCACTGCAAGACTTACTGTGTCTACCCAGGGGGGTTGGCTAGGCTGAGTTCACTTGGAAGTTTGTGAAATAAGAAGATGATACTGGTATTCATTTCGGTAATAATTCAGCATGACATGGATGTTACATGCAATAATTTTACTGCTAAGCCAAATCTCACCATGGACGCAGTAGCTTAGTAGAAGTAATTTAAGAGTTACAAATGACTAGTAATGTCTGTCTGTGTATGCTAAGCTTGAGAGAAGTCCTTAATTCGTAATCGTAAAGATTAGTGTTTGGTATCATAAAACTGGCTAAAGTTTTTAGAGTAAAAAGGTAATGAGAAGTACATGGGAGAAGGCATGGTCATGGCTCAGTCATAGAGGCAATGAGTCGTGACATTGGAGAATTGGAAAGTGAGAGTCATCGGTGGTGTGAGAAGGACAAGGTGACCAATGGCCATTAGTTGGTTTTGTTTATCCATTCATTCATTCATTTCTGGCAAGCACCACTAGGAGTGCACAGGACCAAATGTAGACATCAGTCTCCAGAGTGGATGATTCTGAGCCACATCAATTGCTTCATTCAGGGAGAGGTCATTGGATTTCAGGTCCTGCTGGATAGTCTTCATCCACGTAGTACTAGGGCGTACCAGTGGTCTCCTCCAGTTCTCCAAGGCGGATGCTGTTAAGATCTTTTGCTTTTATGCTGCACAAGAATCCTGATTCTAGGGATACCACCCTCGGCCACGATTGAGGGACTGCACATTGTAACACCACAGCTTCATTGTGATAAGGAATGGATCAGTTTATTTATTAATAGAGCTGAGAACACCACTGTTTGACTTTGTAATGCACCATCGATCTATTAGTAGGGGCATGTTATAAATGCCTTAGTTATATTTAGTTTCTGGGTTGAATATGTTTGTGTTTACAAACTGCATACAGTCGAGCTAATGGCATAGATACTGTATTCACTCTGACATTCATTGACGGTGTTGACAAGAGAGCTAATCGTGCTGTTGCATTGTTTGTAGCAAAACGCCAATACCGCAGTTGCCACCCGCTGTCGAAGCAAAGGTTGTTATGACTTAATATTACAATCATTTGATGTGTTGATGGTTTTATCTCAACCTGTCTCCGAGCTGGTTCAGTTAGTTTAGATTTTGCCTCTGCAGTTCCACTGTTCTACCAGCAGAGATCTGTGTCCTGGTACTTGCTATATCGCAAGACTTTTGTAATGGTCTAAATTACTTAATTACTGGATTTGTTGACCAATGAAGCAAAGACTGGACGTATTGGGTTCAGCAGTTTGTACTTATTATGCTTGCATTTGTATCAGACTAACTCAACAGCTGTTCAGATTATGATGTTGAACATTTATCTTTGAGTTTTTTTGTTTGTTTTTTTTTTAGTATTGGCTGTTTTTCCCTATAAAAACCTAAACCTAAACTGTAGTGATCTCGTTAGTGCTTGTGCCATTTATTTTGCTATGTCAGTTCACAAAAATTTAAAAAAAATGACAGAAATATTATAAGAGAGCTAATGTGGAAACTATGTCTGAGTACGCAAGACTAACTGATATTTAGAGTGTTGAATGTATGAAGAGATTTCTCATGTTTTGCTACCATTGTGACGTCCTGACAGTACTGATGGTGTTATATTGTAGGCTTTACAGCTGGAACTTCAACGGACCACAAAGTGGATTAAAATGCTACAGAAATGGGAATCTGTTTACCCCGGCGACAAGGTTCTGTATGGATTTTTTTCACACTTTATTTTCATCTCTTATATTTTACTTTTGGCTCTTTCTGTGTCCTAGGAGGAAGAGTAAAGGAGTAGAGTTTCACCAGCTGAAAGGACCCATGGCATGGTGTTAATCTCCATTTTATTAGCCCTCAGCCAGACATTGGTTTTTAAAGCTGCAAGAGCATGTATACGTTGCCAGTGCATTGCGTGGTGTGCCTGTTTACTCCCCAGCTTTCACTAGTACTCATTAACTGACCCCAGACCGAAGGATGGCACAATGTGATGACAAATTGGTACACAGCCGCTGCGCGTAAGAATTGAACCAATGACCTAGCAATCACAAGTTCAGCATGTCTCCACCAGTGTATCTTTGTCCTTTAGACTGTTACGATTTCGAGATTATTCTGCAACTAGTTTTTTTTTATCTGAGGCGACTTTTCTCATTGACTGCCTGTATGAGAGTATCCTGGACTAGTTTTATAAAAAAAATTAACTGTTTCTCTGTGTGGTCCTTGTGGCAGCAGCTTGTTACTTAGTCCACCTTAAAAATTTCTCGATTGATTGATTGAATGATTGGCAGCCTGCAGTATCAGTGAATGTCTCTAGGTACGGCAGCGAGTCTACAAAGGAATTCCCGACTCGCTGCGAGGTCATGTCTGGTCGTTGCTGCTAGACGTCGACCGCATCAAACTGGAACAGGTCGGCGTTTATGAGGTCAGTTCACGAGAGAATACGTTATACACGCAGATATGTACCATTGTCAGCAGGGAGTGTAATATATGCATTGAACTCTGGGAGCTATTGCTGTGCATCTGAGGAGGTAACTCCGGCATAGCATAAGTGCTGGTATGGCTTAGGGTGGATTGCAAGAACGCCTCTGAATGGTTGAGTCTACATAGTTAGCTAGTTTAAGTACACTCAGCATCGAAATCATTGCAAGAAAATTCAAAACCCACTCTCAAGCCAAGATGAGTTCACTCAAATGTTGAGTGGCGATATCAGCCGCTCAGAGCTCGACTCAGTTGAGTGTTTAAGTGGCATTCTTGCAATCTGCCAATTGGATGTTACTTCAGTTGTTCATATGATAACATATTAATGTCCTTTATCCACCTACCACTCAGTAGCGTAGCTGTATGCATATTGAAGATTGATCCCATCGTCCAGTCACCCATGGAATCGCTGACTTCTCATCTTTCTCTCGTCATCTTTCGGTTTGTTACGGAGGCGAGGAATGTTGCTGTGTCTGTGGTGAATGCTGTCCACTGCTGGGATCAGTTTTAACTAAACATCAGTTTTAACTAAACAGGTAAACTAAGTGATGTATTTATTACGTGTCGAAAACCGGAAGGTATCCGAGCCACAGACCAGCATCCGCAGCCTCAAATGTGTCGTGAACGTGTGAGCTGTGATGACGCTAGTGATAATGATGATGAGATTGGTGAAGGTTGCGGTGATTACGATCATGCTGGTGTAGTTACGATGGCTGAAAACACAAGATGAAGGTCTGGGCACAGGCTGTATCACTGTACAGTGAACACACGAGAAACGACCAATTGTCACCCGTGAAATGCACTTTCAGTTCCAAATGTTGCTGCCGCTTGACATAGGCTAATCTTACCGTAGAATGTCATATGCCGTTGTCTAATCATAGATATGTTGATGGTGGATTTATTGATGGGTGAGTAAACTCTTTGTTACAAAACAATGTACTTTGTCTTTATAATGAAAAGCTAATTTCAAAGTGTTACCGACACGACTCACATATCTCTGCTGACAGCTGCATATTTCCTGGTGGGATAGGAGGCTGAGTTGATGATGGTGTGTGTCAGGAGATGAAGAGCCGTGCTCACAGCTGGTCCCCGGACATCCGACAGATTGACCTCGACGTCAACCGGACGTATCGCGACCACATCATGTTCAGACAACGCTACGATGTCAAGTGAGTGTCAGAAGTTCAGCGATTGTGAATGAACAACATCGAGTGGTAACTAGGGTGCCCATGGGGCCGTGAAAGTCCTTGAAAAAATTAGTTATTTTTCCAGGACCTGGAAAGTCCTTGAAAACAGAGTAGGGTGTTGAAAATTTTGGAATTTGATGTAAAAGGCCCTTGAAATTCTTTGAATCTGAGTACTTCATAATCATTGTTAGTAGGTGCAAATTTTGCATTCAACGCCTAAGTCCATAACTCGCTAGGCAAATTCATTTCAGTTATTCCTGTTACTTATTTAATTTGCAATCACTTGTAAAAGTTGGCCATGTTGTTTTGTTAAATTTCCAGTAAAAAGGTGACAGAATTGCTCTCTAAAATCTCCATCAATAAAATAACTTGGTAAAATATCGCCAGCATAGGTCTGGAAAAGGTAGTTGAAAGTCCTTGAAAAGTCCTTGAATTTTTTTCTCCAAAACAGGTCACCTGATTAACGATTGGTCGCTGGTGTCGGATGCTTTAGGCAGCAGGCGCTGTTCCACGTGCTCGGTGCCTACTCAATGTACAACACGGAGGTCGGCTACTGTCAGGGAATGAGCCAGATCGCTGCTCTGCTGCTCATGTACCTCAACGAGGAGGTCAGTGTACACGGGTCTTGAGTGGTGAGAGGAAGGTCACTGTAAACAGGCCTTGACTGAGTAGTGAGTTGGGTCAGTGTAAACTGGTCGTGAGTGGGCTGGCTTTCACTGGCAAGGTGTGGTTTGTCATGTCCTGTGTTTTATATCGTTTCAAAGTGTTCCTGATTTTCTGCTCCTGTCGTCTGGTACTCTGTTCCACTGTACACCTTTGATCACTTACCATCAGTCGTAGACAGTTCTCTGGTAGACTTGAACTCCCAACCATTCAGCCAGGTCTACATGAGTGCTGTAAGTACTTTCAAAGAGCTCAGCTAAACTGCACTGCTCTGGCTGACTTATTCTAACATCATCCGCACCTAAACTCTTGAGAGGTTTAAAAGTTGTACAGCGGTGCAGAATTTGAGATGTATGTGGCCAGTGTAATGTATAATGTAAACAGGACAATTATAGAGCGTTGTAAGCGGCGGAAAATCTCTACAAGGGCGCTTTACAGAGTCAGTAGGCTGCTGTTCCGTGCTCTAGAACGATAGTGAAAATATTAGTAGGTCTTGAGATATTTTGTAAAGGTGCCAGTTGATGAAGTGTAATGGATGTTTTCCTTATGGACCTAAGCAGGTGGTTCTCTGCTTGACTTTCTGCTGGTGAATGGTTCAGAATGTGTTAGTCAGTGAATCAGTGAAATGACTGTCATTTATCAGCTGAGTTCTGAGGGCCGACGACGTCACTTGCTGTACTGAGAGCTACTTCCTCTGAACTGACCACGTGTGTTTTTGACGGAGTGTCGTGACTTGGTGGCAGGTAGTAAACTGTGTGATGCTGTGTACAATGTAGGACTCGTTTTGGGCTCTTTCGGCGCTGATGAGTCACAAACGTCATTCCATGCACGGTAACCAATCACTCATATTGTTGTCAACGTCTTCAGTCTGTTAATTTCCTGTTCAGTTTTGTGTACATTTAAACAGCTTTGAGACATTCATTATTTAAGTGTATGATTAAGCTGGTATTAAGCCATCAAATTTCACGATCAAATACTCTCTGTGATAGAGCTTATCCACTATGGTGCTTGCAGTTACGTCTTGACTACCGACTCTAGGACTGGGATGTGCAAGTTAAGTCTTGATTACACGGCTGCCGTTAGTTGCACTCATAGTTCTTTCAGTGATAGAACATTTACTGCTTCTGGAACCGTCTGTTGCGTAATTTAGAGGAACGAAACCAAGTGTGTCCTATGGACAGTTCACTGAAGACATTGTAAGTGGTTTGTGAGGCCACAGCGCTCTGTGGTCTCCACTTAACTGGTCTTCAGAATTACTTTTGCTTACTCACTCTGACTCTAAGGTGGTCATTATGGTCTCTGGAATACTATACTACAAATAAGCTTCTACACACAGACCTGCTATTGCTGTTTGCAGTATAAGAAATTTTATCGTTTAAAAGCTAATAATTTTTGATGTGTTTTGTTTATATCGGTTCAATCAACCTTTAAAAGTCTGGGGGAAAGAAGTAATTTTGTCCTCAAAAAGTCCGGAAAGCCGCATTCTGTGGCAACCTTGAGTCAAGTTCACCTGTTTGATAACTCGAGTTGTGCCAAAGTAGCCCTTGATTGAGTTAGTTCAAGACATCAAGTGACATCTATCACATGATCCTCTGTTCCATCCATTCACTGTGTCACCTACGCTACACTAGTGTAGACTAGGGGACTTGTTGTGCTTATATGTGTATCCTTTTTAATGTGTATTATTGTGTATCTATATGTGAGTTTTGTTGTTTGTGTTTTGTGTTGTTTTCCTTTGTAGCTTTCTCCTTCAGTACTTTGATACTGTTGGTTGGGTCTTTTGACCTGTAAAAACCGTCTCCCATATAACCTATACTGTGTTGGCGGGGATGTAAAACACTACTCAACCATCGTGTCCTGCCATTTCACACCGTCTATTTCTGAGTGTGTACTGGGAAGTTTGGTTGGCTGGTTTGTAGGTTTTTTCATCCCGGAGTTTCCCAAGCTGCTGCGGTTCCAGGCACATCACAACTGTATTCTGGAGAAGTTTTTGCCAGCGGTCAAGAAGCACTTGGTCAGTACCGCCGTCACCATCAGTGAATCATATTCGCTTTAATGTCGGCATCTCGGGACATATTTACTTCACCAGATAATTGCTTGTATAATTGTCTTTAATATCAGTTAAAGCTAGAGCTTGTCAATGCTCTGGTTAAATCTACTGATAAAAGTAGACATAATATAAAACTGAATTGCTCTGTGGATGCCACTAAGTATTGTTTTACAAATCATGTAGTTAATATCTGGAACTCGTTACCATGCCATATTATCAGCTCTCCAATGCTGTCAACATTCAAGTCACGGTTACAAAACATGATTTTTGTTCTCATTTGGTAGACTTTACTGTTTATTGTCTTTGTTATTGAACGTTGCTTCATCATTTTATGCACAGTTTGTACTGTGTATACACCGTGAGCCATAAAAAAACGTGCCACTTTATTTTGGACTATAACTTCCGTGTTTCTTGATGGATTTCAACACTTTGTGTAAAACGGAAAATGAATGAATATTCTACACTATGGTTTAATTCCCCTATAGAGTATTTTTTCCTGTTTCCATTGGTGCAAGAAGTGTAAAAATCCACCACGAAACATGGGAGTTATGATCCCAAATAAAGAGGCACGTTTTTTTTATGGCCCACGGTGTACATTGTGTGCGTTATATACTACTGTGACAGTGATAGTTGATTTTTCTGCTTTGTAATATATTGAATTGAATTGAAACGGTTTTCACAAGACAGCTTGTCCTAAATCGTAGCTGAACATCGACAATCAATGCCGATATAATGTTACATACACTTTGTGTTGGTCTATCAGATAGACCTCTGTCAGATTTAACAGTCCATCTAGTCTATTCTCGGTTTATGAATCATATTAACGGTCCGTGGCTGTGTGTTGTTGTGTGTTCAGGATAAGAACGATGTCTACGCCAGTCTGTACACGATTAAATGGTTTATGCAGTGCTTCCTCGACCGTGTAAGTATTCTTTGCTTCATATTGCTGGGTTCACTTGCTTAGATTTCTCTGTGTGTGTTAGATTTATTTGCTATGTTTCTGTGGTCTTGTATTAAGCGTACATGCATGTTGTATTATTGTAACATGTTGTGGTGAGCCTGGTTAGACTCAGAACATGCGTTGTTTATGTGTCAGTGTCATCTCATTTGTCAGTCGATCGATTAAAATGTCCAGTGGTAAATCTTGGCTCTTTGACTATTTTTGTCTTAAATAGATTTAATTTCTTAGCACAGTTTGAATGTCTTGTTCTGCTTTTACTCAAGTAGACCTTTAAACGACTTTTTACAGCACTGCTTACTTTACATCTTCGTTCGTCCCATCTCTGTTAGGACATTCGATGATGAGATGTCTCTGTCGTATTAACTGTAGAACATATACTGATAAATTGTGTAGATTTTGAGACCATTTGCCAAAATTTCTTTACAGCTTCTGATCTCAAAAGATCTCTTACATAATATTCATCGTAAACAAATAATGTCTTTTATGTGCCACTTGCTTTACTAGTAGACTTTAAACTGTCTCAGGCATGATATAGCTGCTATTTGCATGCTTAAAATGCCATAAAATGCTAACCATTCATCTTCTCCATCTTGGGCACTCACTACTAACTGTCTTAGCAACTCTCGAAAAAATTGAGATTATTTTATAGTGCCTTCCAGCTGTACTGCATTTTTTAGCTCAATCTAAGGCACTCAATGAGTTAAGCCATTGAATCGGTCCAGTCCAAATATTCCCTTTTGTACCCCAGTTTCTTGGAGCTGAGAAGACTGGGGAGGCAACGTTAGGCCTAGTAAACAACTTGCCCAAGGTTGTTACCCAGTAGAATGATGGCAGGGCCGGGATACGAACCCCGGACCTCTCGACCCGAAAGCCACAGTGTTAACCAGTACGGTACTAAGCCTGGTAAGTTTAATTGTTTCAACGTCCTTGTTGAATGTCAGCTGTGTCTGTGCAGTGGAGTGTGTGGTGTAGGTACCGTTCCGTCTATGTCTGAGACTGTGGGACATCTACATGTTAGACGGTGAACAGTTCCTTGTCACGATGAGCTACAATCTACTCAAGATGCACCGCAGTCGGTGTTCACTGTGCTCTGTTGTAACCTGCTTTGATACTTAGCTCAACCGAACTACAGGCAGCTTTAGGGCTTAGTAATAATAATGGTTCAAGCCAATTGGCTAGGTCCAAATGGCGCCAGCAACCTGGTGCTGTGCTGCATTCATCACATGAACCGGGTGAACTGTTGCAATGCTTTAAGCATGATGAGAGCACAATAAAGATTATCCTGGTATTATTATTATTAATGACCATACGAATTAGCCTGCTGTAGACATAGCCCATGATCAGAGGGAGCCCCTACCCTGCCATGGACTGTCTGCAAAACACAGGCTAGTTAACTAAAACTCATTTAATTAGTCTTCCCACTGTCTGAGTTTTCAAAAATCCAGGACTTTCTATGAAACGTTTTCTAGGAGTTTATCGTAGCCAAACATTGTAGAAAATATGCGAAAAAAATGGCAGTGACCTTCATGATATGTAGCATGTGGCAGTCCAGTGCATCCATGTGTGACCTGTCGTCATAATATAATGGAATTCTTTGTCACTTTCTTTAGTAGTCAAGAGTCCAAACTTGGTGCTGTTAGGCCTGCTGTTCACTGTTGCAGAGTTAGTTGGATGATTAATAAATCCACGATGCACTGGAATCTTGCACATGTAAATGTGAGGATTTTTCAGACCCGATTCGATTTTTCGGGACTTCAGGGCCTGAAAATTTACGCTAAAATCCAGGACATGCATGGAAACCCTCATGTATTCAATTCGAGCTGAACTTCATAGCTTATATCTGATTCTTTATGAATACAAAGTAGCTAGTGTTCTCTGTGTACACATATTGTTTTCATTTTGCTCATTTTCTTTGCTATGAAACTGAACTGCTTTCTGTGTTTTTCCCTCTGCCAAGTTGCTGGATATAATGAACTTATTGTTTTCCCTCAGAGTCGATGAAATCAATAATTT
>Ga0056129_1000385_pt1 | contig 11133 bp, 9 predicted proteins | sample WorMetLIZISLAND1_FD_71118 | JGI IMG/M metagenome (GOLD analysis project Ga0056129, IMG submission 71118) | Marine gutless worms symbiont microbial communities from Max Planck institute for Marine Microbiology, Germany - Olavius loisae LIZARD... ...
GTACACAACACTTCAACAATGCAAGGGATAAAAACTAAATATACTAGATGTCTTTTTATCTAGTATATTTGTAAAAACCGGCTCTAAAAATCAGAAAATCACAATTTCTTTGAAAACTGTAAAACGTAATAATAAGTAAAGAGTATAAAGTTTATTTCAAAGTTCAATGAACTTATTTGAGGAATGCTAACACATCTTCAAATCTGTACACACTTCAGCTTAATCTACATTACTGCAGTTCAAGTCTTCACACTAAACAACAAGAAAGAAAAAGAAAAAAGCAAAAATAGGAATTTACTATAATTCTATAGGAGCAACTTCAAAACAGAAATGTTTAACAAGACACTAGTCTGAATTGAGAATCAAGTACCAAGACCTAAGATCCAACTGTTTTTTTGACTGAAATACTTCAAGCAAGTATATCAACAGTGGTAAAACAAGTCTGTATAGAAAAACATAACTGCCAGTCACTGCCACAAAACTACGAATACTGCCACCGCTGCAATGTAAAAAACTGGAAAAGAATTTTTCAACCATAAAATGTATACATTACGCGAGTGGTTGTTAGAGAGGTATACGAAAAGTACATTTCTAAAACAGTTACAAAATGTACAAGCCGACTTATTACAACCAACTTAAGCCATGTATAGATTCGGGAAAGCAAGTACAGGAGTTTGACGGCTGTTACAGTATACGTTCATCACAGCTGAAGACTAAAATGAACAGAATGACTCTCGGTACCCACAATGTACTTGTTGACATTACGTGACAATTCAATCATTAATACGACCACGATAAAGAATGCTGTAACTGCAACGGAAACAGAATGCCATTCAATGTCCTTACAACTGTGCCTCAGCAACTGTGAAAATCGCCAAACATCACATGCTGCGGACAATGAATTGATGATAAAAGCAACTAAACTCAAGAGAAAATTTGTTGGTGAGAATGCGTACCTAATTGGCATTCATAAACAGAACTGATCTAGATCATGCCACCCGCGCCTATCAGCCTGCATGTACTAGCATAATAGCAGACCAGTACAAACAACTCTCGGATTCTCGCAATAACTCGACATGTCGGCATGTGTCTGTTAACGGTTCACGCAACAGCGACGCAAGCACACCAGCAAGCGTTTTGTCATCGAACTGTTGCCGCTGAACGAAGCAAGGCGTGTGACGCGTGACCAAGAGCTTCCATCGTGTGATCCTGAGGCAGCGGCAGACTAGTCACCTGATCCGCAGCTTCACTGTAACAATCAACATCCAGTTAACACGTCATGACATCTGCCGACATCACTTCTGCACCGTCTACTGCTGACCATATCAACACATCAGTTAGTACCAGTGACTACGTACTGCAGCAATTTATTAATACACTGAGCAAACTGTACTAAAGATATTTATCACACGGCTAGATGCAAAGCTAAACACAGTGTGATCCTATCTCTTGTAGCAATTCTATCCACACTCTGCACTGTGTCTAAATGGCTTAATATATCACTGAAAGTCTTTCACTGCAAGGCAACCGCACAGAACTAGTTTTCTCATGAATAAACACTGTTACGGAATGTTTATGCAATAAGCCTTAATAGTGGCTTTAAATACAAGAATTAAAACGTTTAGTGAGCCTCTGGCTAGTGGGTCAACAACGGCGACTGAACGTTCTGTGCTACTATGTCTCCAGGCCGTGTCACCAGGAGTGTTATAAACTGATGACGATGCTGATGTAAACATGCCACCGGCCTTGTATATCTCAGCTGATACAGAATGTTTAATGTGTCAGCTTAGCCATTACATGTTGGCAATGGAGTAAGACATGTGCTTCAAGTTTTATTACTTACTTATTGACAAAAATTCAAACCCTGGTCACACTTAGCCTACTTGGAGGCCGACCTCTCCCGACCTTGATGGTCTGGAAAGGTCGTGTAAGGTCTTTGGTAGGTCGGGAAAGGGCGGTAGCTAGTCTGGTAAGGTCCTGAGAGGTCGGCGAACTCTGTCGAGGTGTTCCCGACTGTTTTGAAAAGTTCAAAACAGTCGGGAGTGATCAGGAATAAAAGTTAGTCGTGTGAGGACGTTACGAGGTCTTTAAAGGTCGTTTGGTGGTCGTTCGGTAGTCGTGAACACAGTCGGCTGAAGTCGTGCGTGGTCGGGGAAATGTCTCGGACGGCCATTGTAGCCGACCTCCTAACGACATAGTAACGCCCTTCCGACGTCTACTGACGACCCATCAACGACCTTTCACGTCATAGCACGAGCTTTCCAGTCCTCTCTGGGACTTCATAACGACCACTCGCGACCTTTGCACGCCTCTACAACGACTGTCGGTCATCGGAAGAAGCGGTAAGAAGGCGGGAATGGTCATTAGAAGGTCGGGAGCGGTCCCGTCCTCTCCAGACTAAAATCAGGTCGGCAGTGGTCGATAACTCTCAGGTCGTGGGAGGACGGGACTCCAAGTCGGCTAAGTGTGACCAGGGCTTCAGTTTGCCGTCACGCGTTGGCGGTGAATGTTTAACGACGGCTCATGCGATTGGACTATTAAAACGAAACAATTGAATCAGCGTTTCTATTCGCCTCGTATCTCGACTGCCGTGTATTTACGTATCTAATTGGATCGCATTTTGCACAAGTGACCGGTCGAGTCTGTTACTATAACACTGAGCTAAAAACATCAACAACCATTCCCCAAACTCAAAAATAGCACAAAATTGGTATTATACTTGAAGATACAATCCATAGAAGCCGATGCATGGTGTATTTGATGTCCGTCTTTGGCCGTTTTGTTTTTCGTAGCTACAGCCACTAGCGGCGTGCGCCAACTTGTAGTCGGTGGTTTTTGAAATTTTAAGAAGGTGTCACCAAGTGTCTATGACAGGTTCCTTTCCCGCTAAGATGTCAGTCTGACACATCACTGGATAGATGATGATCGTTCGCTGGACACCGCCTCGCTGTGATGACAGTCTACAGCCATCTGACCACCCTCCCTACCACCCACTCAGTACAAGACCTTTCATTCTCGAAAGAACGCAACTGTTGCTAACGTGTAATTTTTCCGCTAATGCCCATCTTGTTCCGTTTTCTCTAATGGCGGTTGATTGCAATGATACTGATGCATGTTGCTCAACTACCAGGCTGCTGGCATATTGGTACACTCACCAGCAGATGTTTGTCCGTTGGCAAAATATCCAGTCGGAGTGCTTCGGTATTGCAAATGATGTCAGACAGGGTTGCTTATTGTTACCATTTTATGTTAGTTTTACATTACCACACTCAGCTTTTCAGTCCACGTTAAACTCCCCTATCGTATCGTATCGTATCGTACATCCGAGATTTTTTTATGATATTGCCCATGTGTTCATTATGTTTGTCTGTCTGTGTGTCTGTCTGTCCTTTATGTTCATGTTTATGGGTCTTGCTGAGCTGATACGCCTAAAAATGAATGAATGAATGATAGCCGGTGGGTTAGGTGTTGGAAAGAGGTCGAGCTATGGTGATGTCTGTTGTACAGGTACCTCTTCATTCGGTACCCGCGGCACGGTGCAATCTGGTGCAGCGTCAGTCGCGCCAGGTTGTCGATCGTCCTCGTCAACATCGTGACGCTCATCGTCTGCATTCCAAACTTTGTAACTATGACTCTCAAGAGCGATAGAGTCAACGTCACGGACGCCGCCGACAACTCCACTCGCGTGCAACTCATCTGGAACGTTGGCTTCAAAGATGACACGACAATTGATGTTTTCATACAGTCGTTCAACTTCTGGATACAGGTGATCAATGCTATGGACACTCAAACAGACTGTGCTGTAAGTGAGCGGCATAGCGGTATCGTGCCATTTGCAGCAAAAACTCCAGCAAACATATTGTTAATTTTTGTATAGCATGCTGGTAGCCTAGCACATTGCAGCCGACTCAGCATTTCCACAGAAATGCAAGTCAAAGCAATCATATTAAGACTAAAACAGAATGGTGCTAGATAAACAGCTGCTCGTAAGTTTAGTTTTTACCGCGCTATGCTCTGCAGAGCGCGGTTTTGCGAATGCTCGTCCGTCCGTCTATCTGTCAGTGACGTTGGTATACCCTGATAATATAGTTTTGATTTTTTTTTTGAAAATAGCTACATCAAAATTAGTCTAGAGTCTTTGTTATCGGATGGCAAAGTATCAGCGAAATGCTCCGAGGAGATCATCCTGAGATTCCAGGTGGAATAAAGGTTGGGCATGGAAAAACTGGATTTCGGCGCGAAAAAGTCGGCAATATCTCTGGTAGCAAGATTGATGACTTTGAATGACCTTCAGTGGCTATTCGAGGTCAATGAGCAATTCCGAGGCGATTTTCTCGCTAATGATGCTGCAGATAATGGGAATGCCCGCTTTTTTTATATGACATCGGTGTCGTTAAACACGTTGTTGATAACAGATTTTAGGCGGGAAGTGGAAAGTGAGCACTTCTCCGCATACGAAGTAATAAAATCCCCGAAACTGTTCTAAGTAACATGCGGAATCGCGCGGTTTCCTTACGAGAGCACGGCTTTCTTGTCTTTCATCGCATAATTACAAGCAGTAGGCCTATCGTAATAATGATGTATTCTTGACAAAACTTTGTTCTTCCTAGAATAAAGCTGTGAATCATTTTCACAAACTATATCCTGTGAATACACGTGGATCTTAAAATTTTGAAATTGTGTTCTGTGACGATTTCTGCGGCTTGTGTCGGATTCAGGCGATATTTGTCCGACTGGTGCCGTGTGTTGGACTGACCGTGCTCAGTCTGCTGCTCGTCCAGACCATGAGACAGGCGGAAGAACGTCGTCAGAACCTGCGAGGCAAGAGCTCAGCGATGACACGGGCCGGTAGGGACGGTGTCGGAGCGGGTGGCAGTGATCGTAAGACCAATCGCACGACCACGATGCTACTGCTTGTCGTCGTCCTGTTCCTCGTCACTGAATTTCCACAAGGCGTCATCAACCTTCTGAGTGGTCTGCTGCCGCGCTTCGTCGATCAGATCTACATGGCTCTCGGCGACCTGCTCGACATCCTGGCGCTCATCAACAACGGAATCAATTTCATCCTGTACTGCTCGATGAGCAAACAGTTCCGCGACACTTTCGTCAGCGTGTTTCGCCTGGACGTCGTCAGCCGCCTGTGCGCCCGCTTCCGCTGCCGCAAGTCTCCGACGAACATCGAGGACGGAACTCTCATCAGCATACCGACCACGGTCGTCGGAGGCAAGGATCAGTATGTGCTCGTTGCTCAGGCTTAAACGCTTGAACACGGCGACAGTCGAAGAGGATGCTGTAAATAAACCAAATATAGATGAATCTGTGACTTAGTGTGACTTCGTTCAGACTATCAGATTGGTGACTCTAGCGACAGTGCGGTTCAGATATTCGCAGTGATGCGGTTTTATCGCACAAGACGTGAAACGAGTCAGAGGCGGACGCGTGTATGATTTGCACAAACATGTATATATTATCTCAGCTTCGTTTAATGTGCGCTTGCGCAATTTTTGCTGTCAGTCTTTTATGGTCATCTGCACTGCACGGCCATAGTCCGGTGTGATTCATGTAGATTACCGGCAAATCAAACTGCCAATCATCGCCTATTAACTGGTCGTTTCGCGCAAACATTTGTCGAGCGATTTATATCACACTGCTTCTTTCGCACCGATCACCCGAAAACACAACATTTCCGTTGAGTTTTCTAATCTAAATTCCCATTTTAAATTTGCCGCGCTTTCGCATCTATACGCAGTTTTGTATAGCTAGACTGTATTTGGTTGTTGAAAGTCACCCGACATTTCTCTGACGAACAAACGGTTGCAAGAACAAAATGGTTGCAAAGCATTGTCGCTCACGACGGTTGCAACTTGCAATGTGTATTCGCTCTATCAGGATTTTGTGTCGAAGTTCGGCTTTTTAGCGCGCGACAGCATATGTGCTTAGAGCGCTATATGCTATTGTCCGTCCGTATGTCTGTCTGTCTGTCCGTCACACAGGTAGATCAGTCAAAACGGTTGAAGTTAGGATTATGAAGTTTTTACCACACGGTAGTCCAATCCCTTTAGTTTTAGTCGGGTAAGTTTCATATAGAAATTTTAACAAGTTCCCCTGAACGGGGGCGTGAGACAAGTGAGGGTGGGGAAAACAAGCAATTTTCTATCTTTAAACGTCAATATCTCGAGAACCGTAGGATATACGTCCAAAGTTACTATTAGTGACTAATAGGAAGTCGCATATGCGCTTTCAATAATTGGCACCAAGATCGATGTCCTTGGATGACCATGACCTGCTATAAGTTCGAATTCTCTCAGAATTTCGCCAGATTTCACAGATTTGGAGCCAATAGCGGCTAAACGAATGAAGATAGACCAGTATTGTCAACAACGGAATTGTAGCCCACTAAACGTACTTTTCAGCAGTGCATAGATTACGTTGATATCACAGGGCGTTCCTCCGCTAGGGGGCGTCAAGCCGCCAAACAAGGGTTTGGGTGGGGAAACTAGCGATTTTCGCGCAAAATGCGTCAATATCTCTAAAACGGTAGAAGATACGTCCAGTTACTATTAATGACTAATAGTAAGTTGCATATGACACCAAGATCGATGACCTTGGATGATGACCTTGAACTGATATAAGTTCAAATTTTCGGAGAATTTCTCGAGATTTCGCAGATTTCGGAGACAAAAACTGCTAAACGAATGAAGATAGACCTCCCGTTCCTTGCGCTAATTTGCCGTAGATTTGTCCGCTAGGGGCCTTCTTACACGCACTGGTGTCCGGCGCTTACCTTAGCGTTAGCTAGGCTTTCTTGTAAAACTTTTGCTGATGTTGTATCTGTGTACACGTGTGTAGCCATTGTGCAACTTATGTTATCCGCTGTTCGCTGGTCTGTCGTAGTGAATTACGCGAGATCACTCGGTTGTAAATCGCCGCAGGTCGTTCGCTTGTGCCGTCCTGACTTTATGTTTAGCCCGCCGACACGTGGCCGACCGTATGTAGGCTGCTAGCGTCAGTCTAAAGTGGCGACTGCAACGTAGACCCGCGGCGTCGCCATTATTTCAGCAGAGGTGTAAGTGTGCCTCTGGGACAGCTAGCACCGCCTCAACGTCAGAACTTCATTTATCCTGCCGCTGTTTTCAAGTGGCAATACTACAAGGGTGCGTGTCAGTTTAGGGGACCACAACCACTGCCAGAAAAAATAGCACAAGGAGAAGCACTATGGTGCTGCCAGTGCCACCTAGACAGAAAACGTGCGTCAAACGGACGCCGATTTGTTCTGTCTCAACGGTGCAACAGCATCAAAGAAATCCCCGAAAGTGTCACATGGGCGTGGTGGTGAAGTCATGTGGTCGTTGTCGGTCGCGCTTGATGTGTTGCTATTGATGACGTTGTTGTCGTCGTGATGTGAACGCCAGTCCAGCGCCCGTCCTTTCAGCATACGACGAGGCAAATTTTTGGCAAAAATTGTCGTAAAATGAGTTTCACATAACTATGCTAAATGGAAAAACGCTGCAGCACTGGCGGTTTATTGAATCCGACTTCCTAGCTTCTGTGTTCACGATAAAACTGTACCCCTAGACAATGTACGATATAATAAATGTCAAATCCGAACGCATCACAACCAAATTGCGTGTGCTTGATTATGAATTTATCTGCGACAGAACTGCCAAATTTGATAAGAAAATATTTATTACACGAGTTATTAATATTCAAATATTGATGACAACATATTTCAGTTTCCAATATAGCGTTACATACTGCAGTCAGGCACTCAGGCGTCCGGAAGTGACGTTGTGAGACAGTGCATCTGCTAACTCATGAAACACCAGACTTCATCACTCCAGCTGTATGGCCAGCCAACAGTCCTGACCTTAACCCAGTCGACTGCCAGATTTGGGAGAAGCTGCAGGAGCGTGTGTACCGCAGCCAGATTCGTGACGTCGACCAGCTGAAGTCGCGCATGATTGAACAGTAGGAACTTTTCCACCAGGTGGTCATCGATGAAGCGGTCAGGCAGTGGCGTCCACGTCTTCGAGCTTGCGTTCGAGCACACAGTGGACATTTTGAACACAAACTTTAAGTGTGCTGACGTCTTGCCATTCGCACGGTCGCACACTTGACAGTCAATCACGCCTGTGCCTATAGTGGACACGTATGCTTTTGAGTGACCTTACTAAACTTGCTGTAGCTCTTGCAAATGTTGACCGATTTTGCTGAAATTTGGTGACTTGTTTGCAATTTAACGTCACAGTGTTGGTGTAGAATTTCGTTAAAATTCGACGTTGTTTTCCAGAGTTATGGCAACATATACAGGGGTACAGTTGTTTCGTAGACAAATGCCCCGAATTCTTAATTTCTCCTGACTACTGGTTATCGCATCAAAACTTAAAATTGTTAGTTCTACGTCAGACGGTGTCGACAAACACGCAAACAAATGCATATACCGGTACTGTCCACTTATTTATTTAGTAGTTATAGTTGTTATTATTGTTTACTTGTGCCGTGAATACGCGTTTCGTCTGCAGAAATATTCGCAAAGTGAAAATCATTTACACACGTCAAAATAGTAACCGTACGAATACTTCTTCGTGCTGTTCGCTTGCATTTGTATCAGCCGCCCGTTCCGTAAAAGCTACAACCCACTAGGCGAACTAGTTGGAAACTATATAGGCCTAGTTGCCAACCCGGGTTGGCAACCCGCGTTTCAAACTAGTTTCCAACTAGTTCGCCTAGTGGGTAGCGGCCTTAATGTAACTAATGTTGTTTATGCCGAGGTGAGGCGCTGAAAATAACGAGCTTGTGTGTGTGTCGTTTTGCCAAAATTGTGTTTATGCTTAATTATTAAGTTTCGTTATTTGTGTATTGAGCTGTTTGTGTACTGTCAAGCCCAATACGGTTTACATACTTGCAAAGGTGCAAGATTTAGCCTATATGCGGGTCGACTGAAAACAAGGGAACAAATTTCAGGATCAGTGTCCGAGAGATGTGTGGCTATACTTTGTGTAATTTGGCAGTGAATTATAAACACATAATTTTAGCTGTATTGTGCATTTGAACTCATAAGTCAAAAATATTGTTTTTTTAAACATAGAACAAACGGACAGCAAACTAGTAGGTCCTGCATCTTACTCAAACGGCCGCGTTATCCGGCTGTTTTGCTTAATTCTGTGATACTGTGCTATTTCTAATACCTTTTCGCCCAGCTCGGTTCTTGTTGAGCAAATAAATATGTGTGATTAACAAGAAAGCCGTGCTACCGACAGGAAATCGCGCGATGCCGATCTGTTCTATTCAGTTTAAAGTTTGCCAACGACATTCGCTACAAGTTTAAGAATATAGCCAGGCTTCGAAAGCCGGGCTTTGGAGCTTCAAACGTATTTGCGCATTGTGCACGAGTTCGATGCAGTGTTTAGTACAACCGCGATGTACGGGGTTCCATCTCCATGTCACTATTCTGATGGACGTATGACGACGAAAAGTCACTGTCCAAAACCAAACATTGCGTTCCGTTTTAAGTAAGTAAGTAAACAAAACTAGTAATACAAATTTGAATGTACGGTGTTTAAAAAGATGTGAATGCGAAACTAAGTAAAATCAACGACGTCTTAATTTGTCTTATCCCGTCTTAACTTGTTTTCCCGTATTTCGGCCAAGTTTTCGGCTGTACCCTTTGGAGTAGATTCGTGATGTTGTGGTATCTACATACCGAAAACACTACGATAATCAGCCGTGAAATCATTTTCGAAGTATTACGACGTACTTGATCACGATACCTCAAGGTCACGGACACATTTTGTCAATTTTGCGGCATTTACAATATCAATGACCTTTAATCTCCCTTAGAGGTCATCTGATGTCGTTGATTTTGGCACCAATCGAAAGCGCGTGTGGGACAATAGTAACATTGGTCATATATTGCTGCCTTTCGGAGATATTATGGCTTTGTGCGCCGAAAGCCGCTTTTCCGTACCCAGCCCATATTCCGGCCAAAATTTCGGGGTGTGTCCGTGTTGTTAGGGTTTCAAAGAAGAAACTAACCATGAAATTATTTTTGAAGATTTCCAACCTATTTGATCACGACACAGTAACGTCACGGACTGACGGACGGAGAGACAGATAGACGGACGGACGACTTGCCGTAGCAATACCGCGCTCTGCGTAGCATCGCGCGGTACAAAAATGCTAAAGCTGCGGGACCAGCGTCAAGCTGAATATATTTATAGTGGTTTTGCTCAGTATCGTTTGTTGTAAATTGGTGATATCGAACGTGACGTGTGGTATCTCATTGTTGTGTTCGTGAAACTGTAACAATTACCTACACTCGGCGTACTCGGAGTCGGTATAGTTGGAGGCCAAGCAATCCGTGAACTGCAAACGAAATTCGAATATTTACTTAATAATCGCATATCAAGTCACAGCACTAGTATCGCTAAGTCCGTTGTCGAAGCCTCAGACAGTTACTGATTGCGTAATTGCGTCCATGCAAGCACCGAACAAATTCGCCCGCGACAGCAGTGCAGACAGAGAAATGCTGTCATACGACCCACTGTCACTTCGCAGTAACAATAAATGTACTTGTTACAAATGCAGTGTGTACTTATGAGAATTTCGTCGCTAGGCCAATAAACTAACTATCCTTTAGCGATGATGACAAAATTAGCACAGTCGACGCTATACATGTATAGCCTACATAGACCACCAATCGTGCGAACTCGTTTGATTTTTACCGCGCGATGCTACGCAGAGCGCGGTATTGCCCTGAGAAGTCGTCTGTCCGTCCGTCCGCCTGTAACGTTGGTGGATTGTGATCACACACATTGAGATAGTCAGAACATAATATCACGGATTAATAGTGCAATCCTTTCACTACTAGTACTTGGGATTCAAAGATCCTCCGAAAATTCGAAGGGTGACTTTGTGGGACGAACCACGTCATTCTGCCTGTAACTCACTTCATATCTCAGAAACGGCGCAGGATACGCTCACCGTATTGTACACTAATAGGAACCCGTATACGACGATTCGATTGGTGCAAAGATTTACAGGCTTGGTTAACCTTTAAGAAAGAATCAAGGTGATTTTGCTATTTTCCATGTAAGCACAGAAGCGAGTTTAGGCTTGCGCCCATAACATCCG
>Ga0056129_1000387_pt1 | contig 11125 bp, 5 predicted proteins | sample WorMetLIZISLAND1_FD_71118 | JGI IMG/M metagenome (GOLD analysis project Ga0056129, IMG submission 71118) | Marine gutless worms symbiont microbial communities from Max Planck institute for Marine Microbiology, Germany - Olavius loisae LIZARD... ...
ATATTGGGCTCTAAGCGTATTGGGGTCACAAGTTTGACCTTTTGGGGTCACATGACGTCATCGGTCACGTGACCATTTGATTCCCAATATGCCATTTCCTATTGATGGTCCTTTGGAATCAAGGCTCTATCTCTAACGTTTCCGAGATATTCAATGGCGAATGTGACGCAACTATTCACGTGACCTTAAACGACCTCTAAACAAAGGTAAAGGTCATTCATTTTGGTACCAATCGATTTCTTACATACGACTTCCTATAGGCTCTCAATAGTAACTTTTGCTTTAGGACGCACCGTTTAGCCACACTACATAACGTTACAGACGACAACGACAGACGGCGACAGACAGACGCAACACTGTAGCGTAGCGCGACCGTTAGTACGGTCGGCTAAAAACGGTACAACACAGAGGCTGTTAAAATGTACTAATAGGAAATCCCATCAAGAGTCAAGACTATCGAAGCGCACCATTAACAATGATAATACCAATGACCTTTAAATGTCATGCCAGATCAATGAAGCCTGAGAGTTCACAATATTTCGATTATTGCTGCATGTATCGCCCATCAAACACTGACACATCGATCAGAATCGTCATAAGCTACGTGGGCTGGACGTAAATTTTGGCACACATCTATAGCTTCAGGGCAGATGACGACACGCGTTTCTAATTTGATATACAGAAACGCTTTGTCAAATACTAATAATACATTACAGATAGAAGCCGCGCTATTCATGCAGAAACAGCGCAACGTTTGCGCACACACCGCGCAGAGTTGTCGGCGATAGTTGGGCTTTCTTGCAGACACACGATATTCGACACATAGAACAGCGCATGTTGTAAATCCTGACCACTTCTTTTCGTTTAACTAAAAAGAGGATAATGTTTTGCGTAACAAAACGATGATCCTTGTAATCTGGATTACCGCACACGAAGAGAAGGCAGAAATTGGCTGAAGTCATAGATAAGGTAGCCTATGTCTTTTGTCTGCAGTGCGCGCTACAATGATTCGTGACATGATGTGATGGGGGCCTCTGAGTGACGTCAACTCGACCGAGTCTGCCAGCTGACAGAGTCCGACTGTCATACAGTATCTACAGCGGCAGGCAGCATTGATGACCACGCACGTCACTGACAAAACGCCGTGTGATCACCATGGTTACATCTCAGTCTCGACGCTGATTGGCCGGCGGTCGTGCACCGCGATGCTCAGCCGACTGTGATAACTAGTTCCACATCAGTTCCACCTCCAAGTCTCGCTTCCTCCTCATTCCATTTCTTCTAACGAGTTTCCAACGCGTTCGTCTTCCATACGCAACAATTTCCACACATCAACAGAAATGCGCGCATTTTTACACAGTTCGACTTCCATAGCTTGAAGTCGCCATAAATATTCCGAAAAACGCACGAAACTTATAGCATTAATTCGTAATCAGTCACCTCATCAGTAAAATATTAAGTCAAGGAACAATAAAGTCGTTTCAATAAACTTACTGACTATTACGGACACTTAATCTTAGACTGCCGATAATCGTTGAACTTCTAACGTTGACAGTTTACGACACAAGGCACTTAGTTAACAACATTTCCATCGTTGTCCTGAGCGTCAGAGTGCCCGGATGTCAAAAATTACAAATGACGGCTTAACCCGGTCTGGCACAGGATGCATTATAGCTGTACCCGCATGGCAACAGTAGGCTTTAAAGGGTTTGAAGGGTTAATGTGGATTTCGCGCTCGAGCTTTACTTTGACTCGTACTGCGTCACACGTGTAGCTAGCAAGCCCGTCGTTACTGATTGTGAATCACACAGTGCTGCCGCCTACAGGAGTGCCCGGTAATTACAGGCTGTTGTTTAGCGAACATTGCTTGTTAACGGCTCATCATCACGACGCATCGTTAGTTCATTACAATGGTCGGTCCGATGTGCTACTTGGACATGCGTCTCCTCACAGCTCTATCAGCACCGCAATACAACTGTCGTCCTTCATAGAGCGTCAGCCGACCACAGTCAACAAAACACGTTCTTCTAGCATCCATCATCTTTACCAAACGTTATTTATTCACTCACTCATTCGTTCATCATTCATTCATTCAGAATTGTTACAGTCAACATGACCCATATAAATAAAACAGACAGAGAGACACATAATCAGACAAAAACCTTATTTATATGACGACATATAGAATCGCGACTGCTAAAAGTACATAATTAAATGTGTCAAAACGCTGATAAATGACAATGCGTTGACTGAAAACATATCGGATGTGATTGAAAACACCATAGGCCTAACGCACGTTGCACGTCATACGCAGCGATAAACTGATCAGAAGAGCCGCGGTGATGCACTGCTCAAGACACTTTCAGTGTTAGTCGAGAAGATATGTGAATCGTCGATGTGACATGCAATACGCATCATTAATCAATTATAAGTATTAGTTTCTCTTTTATGTAGATTTGTCAAAATAAGTGACAAAACGCAACTATTTTATGCATCGTCGATTTCAATGATACCCTACATCAAATTATACAACGAAGCATAAACGATTAAGAACATACATGTTTTCATCTAAACGCGCCATTTAGCAAACAAATATCTATATAAAATTGTCTAGTACTTAAAGGTTACTATTTGTCAAGACAAACATTGGTTTGAACACTTGTTTTAGATTCTAATGTGCTTGAACAGCATAACTTCGACAGCAGTTCAATGACAGGTTCAGGCTCTTTCAACGACAGATGAAATTTTAGTAACGCAGCCAGTTTTTTCGGCTCAAAATTAAATAAATCAAACAATCATATGAAAAGCTATTCAGCTAATCGTTTGACAACTGAAATTAAAACAAATACATTATCGAGGCTTGTAGACTGTAAACTGTAGACGGTTGTGTCTTCATGAAATCTTAGAATTTCTCGGATCACAGAAACAGATCTTATACAGGAGAAAGCAGCATTAAGTGCCTGATATGCCCGATATAATCACATTATATGCATAAAATACGCAATGCTTCTCGGCAGTTAACAATACGTGTGTCAAATAGACTCAATTTTTCGTAGCGCACTATGACGGCATTTGATCACTAGCAAATCCGAGAATTTTACTCTTGTATCGAACATACTGAAGCCATATTACTGACATAATGAAAGTCGCAGTTACCTGTCTTAGGACACGGCGTGCAGTCAACATTATGCGTTGCACGTCTCACGTAATTGTCATCAAAGGCAACGTGACTGTATAAGAGTAAGACGAAGTGACAACTCACGCGGTTAAATCCAGCTTTCAACAACGCCAACATCGACGGGGCAACATCATCCTTCAGTTTTGACCTACAACGACCGTGTTACACAGCCATAAAGTCGAACAATAAAAGTTGTAATCATAATCATAATCATCGTAATAGTCTTTTTATTCATATCGAATATGCAATGTTTTTGTACATTTACATGCTGTCAGATTCAGCCGTGGATCTACGGGGACAGGTGTGCCACTGTGTACAGCTGTGGACGTATTACGGAAGGTTGCTTTGACCGGCGACGGAGGCTATGCACCGGCACCGCCGGCCCTTTTTCCTACCGTGACCGGAACATCTACAGGGATGCGATTTCCACAAAACACTTAACTTTTGGACGACACTGTTACAGCATACAACCAAAACAAGAATGAGCCATCGCCAGCTGCCCCTGTAAATCTTAGATTTGTGGGTAATATTTATTTACGGAATAAACACTTGAAGTTGAAATTATCATCAGCGAACGTCTCTTAATAACTCTGTAACTGCTCTGCAACAGCACCGCTTTTCGAAGTTTTTAGCCGACCTTACAAACGATCGCGCTTATGCTACAGTGTTGCATCTGTCTGTCTGTCGCCGTCGTCTGTCGTCGTCTGTCTGTAACGTTATGTATTGTGGCTAAACGGTGTGTCTTAGAGCAAAAGTTTCTATTGGCATCCTATAGGAAGTTGTATATGAGAAATCGCTTGGTACCAAAATGAATGACCTTGACCTTTGTTTATAAGTCGTATTAAGTCATGTCAACCATTGTGTCACGTTTGCCATTGAATATCTCGGACACCGTTAGAGATAGAGGCTTGGTTCCAAAGGAACACCAACAGGAAATGGCCTACGGGGAATCACATGGTCACATGACCGATGACGTCACGTGACCCTGAAAGGTCAAACTCGTGGCCCCAATACGCTTAGAGCGTAATATCTCGAAACCAGCTGGAGATGCTATTTAGCAACAATTAATTAATAGACAGTCTGCTGTGAGGCAGAGCGGTCGGCAGTCCTAGCGACAGCCTGGCTTCTTGTTCTTTTATGTTCGTTAGTTCGTCCATTATGGCGACAAACAACTGAGTTTCACTGTTACTGTAACGAATTTTAGTCGCAATAAACTTACGGTGTAGACCGAACGGCGACCAGAACCGTATAGTCGTTGTTTGGCGTTGAACGGAGCAGTCTGCAAAAATCACGTCACAAGTAGACTTGCACTGAAACAGTGCTAACCTGCGCCGGGGTCACACACAAGAACGATAACTGCACACGGCGCAGGTGCAGTAATATTGACTTAAGCCCGTCGAACATCGTGAAATAAAACTGAAATTAAACACTGAAACTGTTTCAGTCTCATTAGCATATTTTTTAACACGCGAATAATGCGGCTGAAAGTTGAAACAATCCTAAAACTGTTTCAGTGTTTTGTTTCGGGGATGCGCGGACGTCTGAAATAAAACTGCAGTTAAACAATGCTGCCGGTGGTCAGCTGAAATGAAACAGCCGACCGTTGGCAGTTTTGCTTAATTTCAGTTTTATTTCACCATGTGCGACGGCCTTTATGTATTACACGTATTGACAAATAACGTATTTTCCGACGTGTCTGTTACAAGTTTGTACTGGACGAGATGATACGATACAGTATGAATATCTGAGGCGCAATCGTAATCTAACAGCTAGCTGGGACCAGCCGAAACTACAGCTTAAGCTGTAGTTTTGAAATATAACTGAAACAAAACATTGAATTAACCTGAAACAGTGTTACTGTTAGGCTTGTTTCAACCTCATTAGCATAATTATTTACATGTTGAAAATTATGTGAATGAGGCTGAAACACGTTTTTCACGTTCTGAAACACGAGAGCAACAGCAGCTGTTTCAGGCTGTTTCAGTGTTTTGTTTCAGTTTTTATTTCAGAATACAATGCGCGGATGTCTGAAATAAAACCGAAATAAAAGAATGCTGCCGGTGGTCGGCTGAAACGAAACAAAATTTTATTTCATTTTTTTATTTCAGATATGCAACGGGCTCTATGAACAGAAAACAACAAACAAACATACATCCATACATACAGCTGCAAACCTGACAACAGAGCGATGTGTCCGCGTTCTCAAACAAACAATCTCAATCAATTCACTTTTACTTTTTGTAGGCTACACAAGATCTTGGCGTCATAACCGTCAAACGTATCGGACAGCTTAAGAGAAAATAAGTAATTTCAGTTAATTTCAGTACGCGATCGACTTTTAAAACTAGGCCTACGTCTGGATATTTTCTCGGATGAAAGTTGTAACGACCTGGCGAAGGATTCAGCGTCAATGGTGGAGTCGGAGCTCGTGTCGACGACGACGACGTCATGTTGACGGCCGACGTACGACTGCATCGCGGCGTCCGTCGAACGAGCCACGTCGACGTCGTAGCGACCGACGTCTGCGGCACGTTCCAGGGCGCTGCACTGAGCGTCAGCTCGCGAGAACAACAGGAGCACCTGCAACAGGTGCGTCCATGACTGATCAACGCTACTCTAAGTAAGTAAGTAAGTAAACCTGAGTAAAACGTCGATTTATATAACGCATTACCATAAAACCTCTAATGCGCTGTCATAAACCGGGCTGGATTATATCACGGATTAGCACACACAACATTATATTACGTTATAGCTTCTGTATAGATGTGGCATATAGTCATGGTGACTTGTGGCCATTACGCGCATCACAATAAGATGTAAAAATTGGAGTAAATTTACTGCGTATTCGAAAACGCATCAGCCACGCGGCACATAAATACACAACAACAAAGACGATACGTAATACATTTCAATCAGCTACGCAGACGTCTACGTTATAAAGCGACCACAGTGGTCACCGGACCAACGATTAGGTCAGGGTTTATTGCTTTGTTCATTACGCTGTGCGCCAGACAGAAAGTAATAACATAGAGCACGCATGTATGATGCGATAATATAATATGACATATTATACGAAAATATTCATGGTGCGCCAGAAAAACTGATGGGTAACCAGCTTCGTCTGCATGTTATGCATAACTAGAATAATATAAAAAGCGTGTCTATCTAAGAGAAACGCATTACACAAGCGTCGCGCACTTTCTCTGTGACAGCATAGTTTCTTGTTATCGATAGTACTTGACAAAGTCTATCTGTACACCGAATTTGAAGTGCTTAACTTCATCTGTCTCAAAGATATAGATAGCCGAAATTTGCAAGGGAGTCGCTCTAATGGTTCCGGTCGCTCCGCATTTAATTTCAGTAACTGGACAACATGTATAATTTTGTATGATTAGTAACACATGGTAAATTGTGATTCACCTATGGCGACATCACAGACGTACAGATAGGCTGTTATCAGCATGAATAACTGACATCGACAAGAAAGCCCTGCTATCGCTGATACACCCGTGCAGTGTTTCCCGCAAGCGGCGCGCGGTTTATGTAAGAACAGTAAAGCTTATGTGTAATCTGTAGCGCGGAGAGCGCGCCAAAAAAGAAGGCATGCGGCCTATATGACCTGCATAATATGGGACCATCCGCTATGACAGAACAGCGAACTGAAAGAGCGTATGGAAATTTTTGGGGTCTGCTCGTAGCTCGAGTTGCTGTGTAAGACGGACGGACGGGACCAACGCTTAATGCGGTCACCCGTAGAACAAGGTGTATCACAGGTCCGGCGGCGCTGCGCTGTTGAGCTCATTAACGACTTTGAGATTAACAGTAAATCGTCCACGTTATTGATTGCACCTTTGTCGAACACGGCAAATAACTCATTAAATGCTCAAATTTCTATGCCCAACCTGTATTCAAGGCTCCCGTTAGGGATGATCCCGTCGGAATTTTGTTACGCTCCATTAGTCATAACAGCTAGAATGTTGGTGCTCGCCGATCCTTTAAATAACACTTGTTTCGTGTTCATTATAATTATGTTACCTAATGTCTTCAAAATTCTGAAGGCAGGCTTCTATGAGATAGGAAATGAGCACACAGTTTTCATTAACATACAAATGCCAGTGTTCGACAAATGCATGCATGACACAATACAGAGCAGTGACGGCGAGCGGCGAGGAGTTGGTAAATGAATTCAACTGAACGCATCAGCAGCAGTAACAACATCAACTCATTGTTTCCACGTCGCACACACGTACACCTGCTTCGACGAAATGACCACAGAAACATCTCCATTCGTCGACACGTAGCTCTGTGTTTATCACCATGTTCGGCGACCCAACGCCACCTTACGATGGTCATACAAGCCATCATCAACGCGTAAAATTAAAGGTTCGTCGCATCGGGTGCCGTTACAACGCTCTCCGCTGCACTACTAACTGCTAAGTTCTCATCGCATCACCTTATCAATGTCGACAATGTCTTCACGCATGTTTTTCTTTCAGCTTCCCGTTAATAATTCTTAATTGTGCCAATTTTAATTCATTAATTAACTGAATGACGATGAGCAGCCATTTGAGCTCACTGTTAAAACTGGCTGTATATTTCAGGGCAATTACCTCTCGTGCATTCTTGTAAAACAGACTTATGAAACCGAAACAAAGTCTAAGAAAGTGACTGTAATAAGGTTTACTTTTCTATAAAGCGCCATGTAATCCATGAAAATACAATTACAAGCCTCCATCAACGGTCGACTACGTTGATCGTACATGAACTGTGCGTGGGTATTTCCTATTCCCTGCATTATCTGCCTCCATAATGGACCTGAAAGCCAGTTTTCGTAACAACTCTTAATAGTGACTGAAGATCAGCGACCGACGGTAATCGACAGCTTAGACTTCCATTAGTGGTCTAGAGGCATTAATCATGTTTTTTCGTCGGTTTGCAAAGTACTGCCAACTATTTGCACAAATGCAAGAACGTGACAAACAGACAGACAGACCACGGAACGGTAAGATGCGTTCCAGTAGCGAAAATGGCTTATCAGCGATGTCGCCTAAAATTCATGGCAATTAGGGACAAAGAAAACAATTGTAGAAAACGACCAATATAACAGCTTGTGCAGCCTGCTTAAGAGTTTCAGTACTGCGCTGACAACGAACACAACGAAGCTGTGCACGCCGAGCGAGCCAGAAGAAGTTATTATTTACCGCGATACTAATCATATGCAGTAGTGACAGCCTACAGCGATAGCTTTAATGGTGCGTAATTTGAGTAGCGAGACAAAACCCCTTCAAGAGACACTAGTACCCTGCTAAATTAAAAGATACCACCGCCTTTGCCGATCATAATCTCAACAAGATTATAAGTAATTTAGAACAATAAACTTCATCAAACAAAGTCTTTCCGAGTCAAATACTGACCTTTATTGCAGCAAAATTACTACACCCGAAGAAATGACTAGATTACTAACCAAATAGCTTATACTTAATATCCAAAAAGCCACGTGCTCAACTCCTTTCGAACATAAAACGCCTATATAACAATCAACAAGCACCGAAAGAACGACAGAATCTGTTGTTGTATAGGCTATGTATTTACAGTGATTATATTGATCTTTGAAAATTTATATTTCACAAGGTAGTGTAGCGACGAAGTTAAGGTGTGGTGGTATATATACCGGTAGTAACCACTTTACTACACATTTTCAACAGAATGTTCCGGTGAAAAAAAAAGAAATCGTTTGATATTTAGCGAAGATATGGACAAAAGTTTGTGGTTATCTTGTTTGGGCCACCCTGTATATCTACGCCTTCGAATGTAACTCGGTGCAAATCTCATAGGAATGAAGAGTCTATGTGACTGTATGGAAACGAACGAACATCACGGTCACAGATCATTAGCGTCTCCGGCTTTATTAAGTTATCTCTGCATCCGAGTTCTGAGTGTCCGTCCACGCCGGCTCCGCCTGGGATGCGAGTGCGTCTGACATCACAGGTCGCCGGTAAACCCATTTTCTGCCAAAGTTACACGATTTTACGCGAAAGCGCAGCTCGGATATGTATGTGCTATCTTTAATATGGTGAAGTATGCAGATGACACCTCTATCTTATCGAACCATTAGTGAACTCTGCCGTATGTGAGGACGAATTGAAACACATCGATCTATGGGCGGTAAATAACAATCTACGCCTCAGTCAAGCCAAAACGGTTGAAATCGTGCTTTTCACCCGCGGTCGCCATCGAGCCGAACACAAACAACCATAAACCCTCATCTCTGCCCGGAATTCTACACCCTAGCAGCATCAAAGTTCCTGACGTTACTGTCAGTAATCACCGGTCAATGGTTGGACATGTTTTTGCATTGATCGACACCTGTGCAAGAACACTGTACAGTTTGCGGGTTCTCCAAGCCCATGATCTTCATCGAGACTGCTTGGACGAAGTGTTCCGCTGCACGGTACTGACCAAGTTGGTACGTGATTCTACCTAGGGGACCGCACGCATCAAGTGTTGCACGCGGTCCGTCTGTCCGTGCGTTACGTGCATCCGATTTTTCTAAAACAAGAAATACATAGAAACTTCTAATTTAGTGGAAACATAGCGCTGGACAAGAGTAACTAGGAGAGCAAACTTCAGGTGGTCTAAAGATCAAAGGTCAAGGTCACTGGGAAAGAAAATTTAACATCGTTTTTCGAGCATATCTTCGTCAAAAGTGGGACGATTTACGTTAAGCAGCCAAAACCAAAGTGATCGACGGCCCATTCTACACATGTCGTCGAATACATAAGCTGAAATGCTTCGTTATGGTGATAATCTGTGATCTGTAGTTATCCAGGAAGTCCGCATGTCGCGGCGGCTTTCTGGCCGTGTGCCTACTTGTTATACGCAAATGCTGCATGGCCAGGCTTTTGTTCTGCAGCAGACATCAGCAAACTTGACAAATTCCTCCTCAGATGTAAAAAAACTGCATCTTTGTCGGCAGCCGAACCACAAATTTCAAGAATCGTTTAGTTGCTGATCAGGCTCTGTTATCATCTGTGTTAACGAACAGTTGAGCCAACACATCCTTTACCGCTTTCTTTCGGCTAAATCAACCCAGCCTTACAATCTTCGTGCTCGCCGTCACAGTTTTCCTTTACTTCAAAACAATCCAGCTGTGATAACTGTAATATCATCACCCGCATATTATTACGCGGCCCTGTCTATGTGTGTTGCACCCAGTCCGTCCGTCCGTCGTCCAGTGCCTCCGATTTTCTCGAAATAGGAAAGCCGCAGAAACTTCTAATTTAGTGGAAATATAGCACTGGATAAAAGTAAATAGCGAGCAAATCTGAGCTCTAAAGTCAAAGGTCAAGGTCACCGGAACGAAAATGTAAAAATCGTTTTCGCGCACATCTCCAAATGTGCTTAGGCCAAAAATGGATCACACTAAACGACTAAAATGATCAGCGGCCTATTCAACACATCGTCGAATACATTTCACCAGCGGAAAGGCTTCGTTTTTGTAACATTTGTCTGTAATTATCCGGGAGGGACGTATGTCGCAGCGTGTACCTGCTTGTTTTTATAATACACCATGTCCGGAAAAAAACGGCCCCCTAAACATTTCCAAATAACTTTATGAATAGAGAATGATAGCCATTACTTTTCTTTGTATCACAAAAAGCCATCTATTTGCAATGTTTGTGTGAAATTTCATGACAACCAGTCTGTCCATTGCTGAGATATTGCTTTTTATAAAAAAAGATGCCAAAAATTGCCGTCGCCAACATTGCCAATAAACCTTGCGTTTTCAGTGTTAGTTTTTAAAGATAAAAATATCACAACACAGGAAACGCAGTTCCTCGAAATTTTACACACAGTGCCTAAATGAGTGTTAGATTATGCTGTGTAAGTGTCATTGGATTGTGTTATATACTGTGCATTTTACAGCATTTTGTTTAGGGGGGGGGG
>Ga0056129_1000389_pt1 | contig 11120 bp, 7 predicted proteins | sample WorMetLIZISLAND1_FD_71118 | JGI IMG/M metagenome (GOLD analysis project Ga0056129, IMG submission 71118) | Marine gutless worms symbiont microbial communities from Max Planck institute for Marine Microbiology, Germany - Olavius loisae LIZARD... ...
CAGTAGCACGACTTGAACTGTCCGCCAGCGCCTCTGAAGTCATCCGACATGCTGGCGCTATATAAATTAGAGTATTATTATTATTATTATTATATGTGATGCTTGTTTGTGCAGATACAATCAACCAGTTTAATGTGCTGGTGAAAGGCCAGGAAGATGAAATCAACCGACTCAAGGTTGGTAGATGACATTGGGCTTATAGTGTAGTCAGTCAAGAGACTTCTCGCTGACATTGTCTGTGTCGTTGCTACCAGTAGCCATGATGCTGTCAAATAATCCCATTTTACCTGCCAGTTTTGCTGGCTGTCATGGAAGCATTAGACAGATTGTTAACGTGCGTCTTTCTGATGCATAGCTTTTGTGTTTTGTTTATTTTGCTGATGACCAATGTACACAGTTTTTGCTACCCGTGAATCATTCCCTTGTAACATCATCATCATTCATATTCTGCTGTGATCAGCTTTTCAACACTTATGCAGGTCATCCGGCCAACATGATGGAAAAGTTTATGATTTGATTATTTCATTCCGAGAACTTTCAGCGTTTCCTTTCCGTATGACTGAAATATAGGTTTGTATATATATATATTTTTTTTGTAAATTTTGAACGTCACATTTCAGCATCAGCAGTTCCCTTGCCTGTATGCTGATGTCAGTAAGTCGGTTGTTTTCTGTGAGATATATAGACTCCGTTGATTGTTATCTCGTGATCTGTAATCACTAGTTTATATTGTGTCGTAGAGTGAATTGGAAGATGCGCATGAGAAACATCGAAGTATTAAAGTGACTCTGGATAATGCATACAGGTGACTTTTGTCATTGTATGAGGATATACTGTCCAACGGTATCATGGTGGCAGGTCATTCTCCTCTGAAACCTAGTTATCTAGTTGCAATCTGATTTTAGGTCAAACAATCAGTCCTCGTGTACAAGTGTCTACACGGGTCCGCACCTGCATAACCTTACTGACGAGCTTTGTCAGGTGGCAGATGTCGAGGCTCGTCAGCGACCGTTCCAGTTCATCCTGGTTGCCACTGCACGTGTCTGGAACAGTCTGCCAGATCTTGTCACTTCCGCACCTTCCGTAGCAGTCTTCCGGTCCCGGCTTGAAACTCACCTGTTTAACATTTCCTACCCCTGTGAGTGTACGGTGCCTGCGCAGTGACTCTAGTTGCTTTGGACATTATAATCGTTCTTGTTTACTTACTTACTACGTGAGTCGAACTAATAAAGTCGGTGTCAATGTCCATCCGTCCGTCCTCAACAAGTTTTTCTGATTTCTATCTACGAAATTTGGTTTGTTGATAGAGGTCGATGAGTGATGCATGACAGTAGGTCATATGACCCGATCCAACATCAAGGTCATGGAGGTCTGAAAGTTGCTGACACGGCCAATTTCAAAGTCTATCTCCTATGCATGTAATCAAAAGACTAATGGTGAATTACGATACTGCCAAGAGAATATCTTTTTTTATCCGGACAGATTTTTTAATTCTTCCTCATTCGGCGTCACATGACCTTCAAAGATGTTATGAGAAGTCAACCGGCAGTCCCATAAGGGTCTTATTTATTTGGCTGTCATTAACTCCGAATGCACACAGTTGACAATACAATGGGTCACTTTAACTTTTTACTTAGCCTTTCGCTCAGTGATTCGCTGAGCGAAACCTTAAGCTGAACGCTAAAGTCCGGACTGAGACCAAAGTTCGACTTAACTTTGGACTTAGACTTTCGCTGAGCAAAAGTCAAAAAGTAAAGTGACTTAAGCTACCCTTCCGTGCAAATTCGACTGACTTGTCAGTTAGTTCGGCTTAACTTTGGTCTAAGTATGTACTTAAACCGAAATTTGGGTCTAAGACTTTCGCTCAGCGAAATCACTTTACTTTTTGACTTAAGTCTGTACTTGACCAAACTTTAGCTCAGCAAAAGGCTTAGCGAAAGGCTATGTCAAAAGTTAGTGACCCAGTGATTCACAGCACTGGATAGATTGGTACAAAGTATCTGTGTGGTATCTATGGTGTTTGCAGAGAGATATCGGAGCTGAACAAGGCGAGGGTCACACACGCCAGTGAGGCACAGAAGGCTGCGTTGGACGTTGAAGTGGCGGCAAAGGAACAACTCCGAGAAGCTCTTGATGAGTGCAAACTGCAGGCCAAGCGCGAGAAAATGATGCAGCTTAACCAGGTCTTTACTCTCACACATGGACCTGGGAAATCTGAGAATTAAGGAGGTCTGGGAAAATTCTAGGCTGTTAAGCTGATCCCAGCTTGCTCCCTTTTCCCATACAGTTGTTTATGTTTAGCCTGCACATATTTCTGGCACTCATATGCATGGGCTTAAAGGGATAGAAAACGTTTTTTACATGGCGACTTAATTTGTACATATACACTGCCCGAATCTATGCCTGACATTTATGTCGATGGTTTATGCATCATAAGCGTAAAAGTTAATTTTGAAAAGTCGTCCATTATTACTTATTTACTGTCAGTTGACGCACTATGACGTCACAGGTTGGACTGATTTACGTGAAGATTGGCTAGTAACACCTCGGAGGCTCGGTAGTAAAAATGTTTCTGGTGTTCATTGCGTTGCTCCAGACCAGGATATACAAATTGGCCTACTTTTAGAAGGATGTGAACGTTAGTTTTCACCGTTTGCCGTTATATAAACAGCAGTTATTAAGGAGATGGCTGCAGTCCCGGGAACCCATCGTCGGACCCAGTAGTCTCTGAGTCGGCGTCACCATGATAGTTTACGCTAGCAGATGTCGGCTCGAAAGCGTAAGGTTGTGGAAAACTTCCTTAGCCTGTAGGAACCATCAGAAATATCACTAAAACCTCTAGATTATCTCTACGACTAGCCATGTTTACATAATCAGTCCAACCAGTGACGTCATCGTGCGTCAACTGACAGTAAATAAGTAATAATGGACGACTTTTCAAAATTAAGTTTTACACTTATAATGCATAAACTATCGACATAAATTTCAGATGTATATTCGGGCGATGTATATGTACAAAATAAGTCGCCATGTAAAAAACGTTTCCCTTCCCCTTTAAGTAGCCTATATGTTGTCTTCTTGTTTTACTTTGTATGAATTATGTCGATTGTGACATGTCGTTTCTGTTAAGTGGTCTGATAAAAACTGGTTTTACTAAACAATAGGCATTTTGTCGAGAGTCAGTGTTGAATGTCAAAATGCATGCTGTAATGTGATAATAGTTTGAGTGTGTCTGTTAGTTTGTCAACCATACACCAGTAAACCATGGCTGATTGTTTTGTAGGTTTGTCAGTTAGAGTTTCTCTGGCCAATGTCTTGGGATGATTAGAAATCAACACAGTTAGCTGTGGCTCTGTGAAGATGTGAGTTGTTTAACCCTTTGATGCCCACTGTTGCCATTTAGATACAGCAATGAAGCATCATGTGCCAGACCGGGCTAAGCCGTCATTTGTAATTTTTGACATCCGGGCACTCTGACACTCAAGGCTGAGTGTCTGAGTGCCCGGATGTCAAAAATTACAAATGATGGTGGCTTAACCCAGTCTGGCACAGGATGCTTCATAGCTGTACATATCCCATATGGCAACAGTGGGCATTAAGGGGTAACTGTGGATCAGTCTGAGTGGTGAGGTATTGCTCCAGTCAGGTGACTGCACTGCGGTTGTCGATGACAGATTGAAGACCTTCAGATGAGCGTGTCTCGGCTGGAGAAAGAACATGGACGTCGTGAAGACATCTTACGTCAAGAGATCTCCGATGTCCAGCAGGTATTGACGCTCTGTCCTGCTGTGCTTTCGGTATTGGTTTCTAATATAATACAGGATTGTAGACATTTAGCGTAGTTGGTTGATGTTTTGGATGTCATCAAGTAGATTGTGTGTTGCAGTAGTCTATGCTTGTGTGTCGTTACTTACATGAAATGTCCTGTATACAAGACATTCTGCTGTGTGGCCATTCTATTGCATGTGCTAATTGACCACTCAATCTTGCCAGATCTGAGCTATGATTTGGTCACGAGCAAGAGGGAATATTGTTAGAAATGCTCTCTAGTAGTATTTTTGTGTAGCTTTCTGTAGTTGCACAATCATTTGAGCAGCTCACAGGTTCTGTCTACCAGATTTGGCTTCATGTCAGTGGGTTCACTCACTGTGTTTAGATTTCTTTGTGTGTGTGTGTGTGTTAGGTTTATTTGCTTCCATTGTCTTGTATAATATCTGCATGCATGTTGTATTATTGTAACATGGTGAGGTGAGCCTGGTTAGACTGAGACCTGTCTGGATGACTAACCACCCTCCTTCAGTGCAATGACACTGCTGGCTTGGGCTTCAGACCTGTAAAAATATTGCCCCCAAAATGATCTACAATGTGTTGACTGGGACGTTTAACCTTTCTCAGTCTCATCCTCAGCTAGACTTGATTTCATTGTGCTAATGGACACAGACAGTGTAAGCTGCTGATCCTGCCCATTGAGGGTAGGAGACTGAGTTGACTCATTACGCACAGTAGTGACACAATGTCTTGCACTAAAGGCCTTCAGGCGTGTGAAATGTATGAGCTTTTCTTCAAGTTCTCTTTGTGAATTTTCGGTGAAATTTCACTCCTTTTAAAACCGATGTGAAATGACACACTTCTCCCAGTGAGTGTGTAGGTCATGACAGCTTGGTGACAGTCTCTGCTGTATTAGACCGGGTGAACTTTGACCCCGCCCGTTGTCGTCTCTGTGTCTGTATGTGAGCGGGTGTTGCTTGCAGCGGTTACAGGAGGCAGAAGAGAGAAACCAGGAGTTGACTCAGAGCGTGTCCAATGGTCAGTCTGTGTTGCACCTGTTACATTGCATTGCAAGACAGTAGAGCAGCTTTTAGGTATCAACACTAAAAAGAAAAACTGAACTGTTTAAAAGGTACATCACTTGATGTGTGTGTTTGGTGCTATGCACTCATAGCGGTGCATGTTGCCAGAAACGATGATGGTGACGATGACACACATTTTAACACTGTGCACTCCGCAAGTGGAAAGCTTGTACTTGGTCATGTAATTCTGATTTCTTACATTTGACACTACGCACTCCTAGTGGTGCATGCCAGAAATTTACGTCAGTATTATTGATGGCATTTACGTACAGCCACATTACTCGACGTGACGTTTGATATTTTTTGCTGACGATAGCTTGTGTGTCGACATTGATGGTTCCATGTGTGTACGACGTGCCCTGATCAAAGCCGATCGTGTTCTGTGTTGGCAGTAACTCGCCCTTTGCTTCGTCAGATCGAGAATCTCCAGGCGACGTTTGCTGCACAGACATCAAGCTACGAACGGGTCGAGAAGAATCTGGCCGATCGTCTCAGTAAGCAGTCGTTATTATCTATTATCCTTCGAGTGATATATATATTTGTTAGTGGTCGTAATTAATTACCTCGTCATAAAGCTTCAAATCGTTAACAACACGATACTTAGATGACTGTGAAGTTGCAAAAGCAACATAATTTAGTTGACAGTGAAATGACTGGCTCTGATGGTGCAGAGTACGTACAAAGTTGGAAAAAAATTACACTTGTCACAAGGGAAAGGAGACCGAGGTGATTTGGTCATGTCTTGAGGATGGATGAAGATAAACTGTTAAGACAGACTATACAACGGGAACAGGACACGGCAAAGCGGAAAGCTGGAAGATCAAGGAAAAACTGGAGCGACACTGTACGTCAAGATCTAATATTAACCCTTTGATGGCCACTGCTATAAAGCATCCTGTGCCAGACTGGGTTAAGTCATCATTTGTAATTTTTGACATCCAGACACTGACGCTCAGCCATGAGGTCTATTACTGGTCGTATGTTGGTAACAGTGAGATGTCTGATCAGTCTAGTGCTCAGCCGTTGCTGTGTGTTGACAGCCGAGGCTCAGACGCAGTTGGCCAGTGCTACGGAGAAGGAACATTTTGCCAACGACAAGCTGCTGGAGGTGAGCACGCGACTGTCGAGCCTCGAGTCACAGATCTCCTACCTGCGCCAGGAGCGGTCGAGGCTGCTGGCAGACCTTGAGGTTGAACGGACCAAGTGTGAACTCATGGAAGAAACAAAGACAAAGTGAGCTGTTGCTGTTTGATGCTGTAGTTTCTTTTAGTGGAAATTTATTTACTTGTGCTTAATTTTTACCACATGACAGCTCTGCTACGCACAGCAATAGGTATGGTCTTGACTGTCCGTCTGTCTGTCATATAATTTCAATACAAACAGATTTACGATCATGTGATTTTCACAAAATGGTAGGCCAATGTCTCTTGTTAGCCGACTGTACTAATGGTCGCGCTATTGGTACAATGTTGCGTCCATTGTATGTCGTCGTCTGTAACGTTGTGTATTGTGGCTAAACGGTGTGTCCTAGAGCAAAAGTTACTATTGACAGCCTATAAGAAGTCAGTCATATATAAGAAATTGATTGGTACCAAAATTAATGACCTTGGGGGGTACTGCGGAGCAGCCCCGCCGCCGTTCAGGCCTGGCAACCCTGCCCTCTGTGGGAGCCGTCCCCTAGTCACCCCATATTATTGTAGACTAAAGGACTTGCAGTCCTTTGCTGTGCAGCTAAAAATTGACCCAGTTGGTCCGCTATTTTAGTTGGTAGTTATTGGCATTTACAGCTTTTTTTTGAACTGATGTGTCAGTTAATGCATTGTGCATTAACATGCAATTAAAATAACTAATCGATTGCGTTAACGCGATTAAAAAAATTAATCGCTCTGGCTGCTCTAGTTGTGACATATCATTAGGTGAGCTGTTGCTGGGCTCAGGCGGTTGATAGTGGAGTTGTGTTGTGTTGTGTGTGGTAATACAGTGACATGGCTCAGAGCACTGCTGTCAGGCAGAAACTGGAGTCAGAACTTAGTGATGTCAAGAAGGAAAAGGTACCAGTCGTGATTTAGATATGACATGATTGCTAAATGCTGCGACTTAATTTAAGCAGTGGATACACGCAGTACTCAGTAGCACTAAGTAATAACTAAAAAATGTGTTTTTTTTTGTTAATGTGGTCTGAGTTTCTATAAATCGCTGCAGATATAAATTCTGTGACATATTGCTGATAAATTTCCTTATTGTATTTTCTTAGTGATGCATTTATAGATGGAGGTCTGCATTTAATGAGCAGGATGCAATCGCAATGGCTGCAGTAAATGGATGAAAAACTGCTGATAGCGGCCAATAGTGATAGTTGTGTGAGCGAGTGAACGAGCGTGATGTCTTCATAGAATCTCGTCGTGACTTGTCTTTGCAATGCTAGTTTGTTGTCGTCGTCAAGTAGTTAAGTAATGAGATTTATTTTCTCCATTGTTTTGTTTTCAGTTGTTGATGCATTCATGATTATTAATTGCACAGTAAGACACTGCTGCGTGACTGCACTCAGTTCCTCTCGTTGTAGATAGATGGTTTATTCGTATGGCAGCCAGCGGCTGGATTGTAACAAAACGATTATACAATAATAAAAAAACACAAGTCTGAAATCCAAGTAGCCTAATAAAAAAGCCTAAACATAACGGTCCAAACAATAAAGAATCAAAGAATTTCGAAATTTGACAGTCCGTGACTTTGGTGGTTCAAACATTCTTGCATGACGCAGTCTGCCAGTGACGGAGACATCACGCTTGTCCGGCAGCAGATAATGGAGGCACGACGTGTCTGGCAGCACACTGCGCTTGAAGAAGCACTTTGTCAGTTCTTCATGCCGTGACTCCAACGTGTCGAGCTCTTGGATCAGCGACATAGTGTAGTCGTCTTCTTCATATATGATGCCCAGTGACTCCAGTGCCTTCGTCTGTGCGACAGTGAGACTTGAGTGCCAGACCAGGCAGGCGTACTTCAGCAGCGGACGAATCATTAGCAGAAGCATTACAGATGTATTGTATACCTTGTAATTCTTTATTAGCTCTTGAACATATACTGATCAGTTACGTAGATTTTGATATCATTCGCCAAAATTTCTATACAGCTTCTAATCTCAAAGATCTCTTCCACAACATTCATCCTAAACGCATAATCTCTTTTATACACGCCATTGGCCTTACTAATAAACTTTAAACTCCCTCAGGCATGATATATCCGCTACTTGCGTGCTTAAAATGCCGTTAAACCCTAACCATCCATCCTTCCTGTTGTGTGTGTATTGTATTGAAATTTTAAAGCGGCCTGAGTAAAAACTTTCAAGGTCCACTAGCGACAAAATTAATTAACTAACTAACAGCTAAAGTCCAGGTAATAATACATTAAAAAGGAAATGCGGCATTTTTCTTCCAAATGCTTGAGCATTTTGATATTCAATGATAACCCACAGCAGACTGTTCCATAGTCTAGATCCTGCAGCGCTGAACGGTCGGTCACCGACAGTCGTGAGATGGGTTTTCGGCACTTCTGTCTGACATAAAAATGCTGACCATAGATTTCATGTGTTGGGTATGTCCGTGACGTGGCGCAGGTCATGAGAAGGTAGTGTGGCACATGGCTATATAGTGACCTGTGGACCAGTGTGAACTGTGAAGTGCATTGCTGGTGTCACAGGTGCTGGTGGAAAACCAGTTGGAAATGGAGAAGATGAAGGTCGAGACTGGAAAGAAGAAGATTGCATTGCTGCATGATCAACTGCATGAGAAAGTCAGTTGATTCTCGGTGTTATGTTGTTGATGAGTTTGTCAGCCGTCCACTGCTGTATAACTCTGAATTGATGTATCTACGGTGATGTAATCTGTCTGTCGGTTTTGATGTTTTTAGGCGATACTGTTCGTGCAGTATTAGTGCATCCAGCGAAATAGAGATGTGCACATGATATTGCGCTGTATAAATTTCTGATATCTATCTATCCATCTATCGATCTGTCCATCCATTCATCTATATATTTATTTATCTGTGTCTGTCTGTCTGTCTGTGGTACACTGCCACTGTCGCTATTGGTCCTCATCTGTGTGTTAAGTGGTACTTAGAGATGCTGCTAGGAACATCTTTGGTGAACTCAGCACATCAGATGTTCTGGGTCATGAGGAGTGGAGAAACTGTTGACTGAGGTTGATACTGGTTAATCTATGTCATTTCAGAGGCGGTCTTCACAGCCAATCACTTGACTGATATTGACAAACAAAAGAGTACAAGAAAGTACACAAACTAACAACAACTCAAAAGGCAAACGATGCAAAATACAGCACAACAAAACTACCCCGGTTGAGTCGCCTCTTACAGTTCTCAGCCAGAAAACGAGACAAGCTTATTCTACAATGCTCCTGAGCCCACACAGGGCACAATGTTGGCAGAGTTGGAATATAGAAAAATCCAAGTTACAAGTTTTAAAATATTTCCTCTGTGTATACCATCTTAACTCTATCACCTCCAGAACAGTGATACTAATGGAAAAGACTGGCCGCTTTTGAGGGTTTGGACATTGTCGATGAACAAGCATGATTGGGACTATTGTGGTACGATACAATACGATACGATATGATAGAAGAGTTTCACGTGGACTTAAAAGCTGAGTGCAGTCAGCTTAATCTAGCACACGTACCTGGTAATCAGAAACAAAAATATACAGAAGAAACTAACACACACCACTGCTAGTTGTAGAATGACTGCTTTACACAGTTCCACATGGTATGTATGGTATGGTCCGTTGTGGTCTGTAGGAGGTTCTGATACAAATGAGATCTACAGCTTCACCGCCGTCCAGTTTGGTCAAGGAAGACAGTACGAAGGCTGATGTTCCTGGAACGCCAACGTCCGTCGCCTCTGTGAACCAGGTGAGCCACTGTTGCAATCTGATGATTGGTTCACTGTTTCTTTTCTGCTGCGGTGGCGACTGTCGACCACTATTGCTGAGGTAGTTCAGGTAAAGGCCCAATGCACATACCATACAGTCTGGCTTGTACACATCTTGCACGCATTAGGTATGGTATGTGGTGTTAGCATGTGGTCAGTGATTGAATCATCATTGATCAGACGACAGCAGTTGATGTGAGCAAAGAGTGATTGAGTGTCACAGTTGAACATGAAATATCTTGTAGAGCAATATCATTGTTTCAGTCGAGTGATTCTGAAGTCGGCAATAGTTAGGTCTCTTCCATTTGTAGCGCATTTGCCTGAGATTGAACAACATGGGGCATTTACCATAAAACTGGAGCCGAGCCAATGAAAGAACCTGTGTGACACTGTGAGTTAGTGTGAATTGACCATTCCGGCATTTGAACTGGTAATTCTTGGATCCACGAAGCCACCTGATGCGAGTCTTAAACTCACTGTTTCCAACACCAGTTATTTCTCTTGTAGCTGTGTTAACTCCATTGAGTCCCATACGGAAGAACAGTTTGGTTGTCAACTGGCTGTAACACACGTTCATCACAGCACTTTTGGCACTCGAGCCTTTGATTCTGCTGGTGCCGCAGTTTGTAGTTCATTGTCCAACTATTTGCATCATCCAACTGTCTGGCAAGAGCACTTTTGACGTGATTTGAAGTTGCCCCTTGTTTGGTCTTCATAACCTGGTGTTTTTTACGTATTTGCCGTATATGACCTATTTGACTTACTTGCTCGAGTTCTTCAAAGCAAAGCGATTAACAGCGACAAAAAAGACTGGTATTATCCCACAAGACACATGCTCTCTAGTATCATTGTTGGCTTCATATTGAGCAACGCATGAAATTCAAACTTGCCACGACACATGCTCTACGCTCTGCCAACACTAACCTGTTGCCTGTTCCTTGTTGTCCGCACTACCTTTGCCTTCCGTGTCTCTAGCGTTGCAGCACCCACAGTCTGGAATTCACTTCTGGCATTTGTCACTCATCCTCTACCGATACTTTCTGTCGCCTTCTCTAAACTCTCTGCTTCCAGCAGGCCTTCGGCGGCTCCCCCTACTGCCCCTAGCGACTCACCCAAGTGCCTCAGCTTCGGCCACCGGCTGACATTGTGCACTGATTCATTTACTTATCGTCAACACCTGCGGTCCGCCAGTCAGCACGGAAGACGATCGTTCGGCGGTATCGAATGGACAATTATGATCGGCGCTGTTTTGCTGTTGTGGGCCCGTCGACCTCGAATTCGCTGCCAGACAGTCTTCTTGACCCAGCTCTGAGTCTTAGCATTTTCAGGCAT
>Ga0056129_1000390_pt1 | contig 11107 bp, 4 predicted proteins | sample WorMetLIZISLAND1_FD_71118 | JGI IMG/M metagenome (GOLD analysis project Ga0056129, IMG submission 71118) | Marine gutless worms symbiont microbial communities from Max Planck institute for Marine Microbiology, Germany - Olavius loisae LIZARD... ...
ATACACAGCATTGTTAACATTGAGTAATCTTGGCTTCATCCCGGCCATTGTCGTCGCCTGTTGGAGATGGTACTTTGTTGAGGCTGTCGCATACCTTGCTAACATGATCTTCTCATCGGTTCGTCTCTACAGACTTTGATTTAGTGATGACAGTATCAGCTAATGCCTGGTACACACATGCCATAAAATGGCGCCATTAAATGGTACCATATTATGGCGCCATAACATTGCTCCATTTTTTGAAGCAATAAATTTATTGCTCCAAAATTTATGGCGCCATAAAATTGCCACTGTCTTGCGTGAAATTCCACCGATATTCACTGAACGCACTGAATAATTAGGAAAGTGGGACGGACATTTGCTTGGACGAGTGAAGATTAACGTGCGCTACACTGTGCGTGATAACTGAATGTGTGATTTTAATTGTAGGCGTATTTACTGTTATTTTCATGCTGCCCGTAACCACGTTACAAAACCAAACAACTAAACTCAAAATCACAAAAGTTAAATCCACATTAAGATTACTGTTGTGCCCATTAAACTTCAGTCTACCCGACCGCCGTGCCGACGGCCCCGTGACTATTTGATTTGGGATAAAATTTTCAACAAATGATCGAAGATGATGACGTAGCGGTGTAGATTTCATGCCATGCACAACAGTAGCCAATCGAAGTGCTTGATATTGATCACATGACGTGACGTACGAGCAATTTATTGCTCTTAAATAGAACATGTTCTATATCGAGCAATAAAATTGCTCCGGTAAAAAATGGCGCCATTTTCCTATGCCAGATGGGCAATTTTATAGCGCCATAATATGGTACCATTTAATGGCGCCATTTTATGGCATGTGTGTACCCGGCTTAAGTAAGATGCGGACTTATGTCTAGAGTCATTGAATCGCGCTGCCTAATGACCTCTTATGCTGACTGATTCCCAAGACATTCCATGTCACTGGAATCGGTTGGTGAACACGTTAGATGTTATTTACAAGATGATATTTACAGCTTTGAACAAAACCATCAGTGACAGTCCACTCCTCCGAGTCGACCTATTAAAGCCGTCCATCCACAAAAAGTTTTTCCAATTTGAACGAAATTTATTATATAGGTATAGGTTGATGAATGATACATGATGGTATGCCATATGACACGATCCAAGGTCAAGGTTACGGATGTCTGAAATATGCGAAAATGACAGATTTCAAAGGCTGTCTTGTCTGCCGGTTTCTATGTAATCAAAACACTAATGGTGAATTATAACACTCCAAGTCAAGATAATATCTAAATTTGAACTGGACAGATTTTTGATATTCGTCCTCGTTCGGCGTCACGTGACATTCAAACTTATGGTGTTCCTTCGGCAAACAAATTTTTAAAGACTTTTACAAGGAGTCGACTGGAAGTCCCATATGGGGCTTGTTTTTTAATATGCATAGACATGCTTTTGTGACGTCAGCGTTGAAACTTGTTGCCGTTGAATGCCGCTGTAGCTGTATCACTGGTGTGACATGTCGACGTGGTCCAAGTACCGCACGTGTGTTGCTCCGTACGGCGCACTCCAGTTCTCCGACTTCTTCTGTTCCGTGCTGTCATTCTGGGTGACTCTCCTGGCCGTGGCTAAGATGAATCGTCAGCTGCGTTTTTTATTGTTCATTGCTGGTCTGCTTGCCGTCATGTTACCGGTCCATATCAACGCTACTGGCATCACAACGAACATCGTTCCAATCGTCTGTGGCATTGTCATCGTTCTCATTTCATGGGTATGTTCACTCTCCGACTCAGTCAACGTTTAACCCTTTGACACCCACTGTTGCCACATGGGCACAGCTATAAAGCATCCTGTGCCAGACTGGGTTAAGCCGTCATTTGTAATTTTTGACATCCGGGCACTCTGATGCTCAGTCCTGATCGTCAGAGTGCCTGGATGTCAAAAATTACAAATGACGGCTTAACCCGTCTGGCCCAGGATGCTTTATAGCTGTACCCGTATGGCAAATTGGCAACAGTGGCCGTCAAACTTACGGTCAAAGGGTTATAATGTCATTAGTAAAGTGATTTGTTATTATTCCTTATGCAAAAAAATCATTTAAATGTTTTACAAAACGGTGCCGTTACATTAATTTTTGTTAACACGTGGTAATCGTGTTTCATACAATAGTCAAAGTTGGGGAGAATTTGATTACAGTAACTCATTTTGGTGTCACCGTGTAAATTCGGTAAAATATTTGATGCTGCTGCAATGGTCTTACACGTACTAGGTTATATCGGCTTAGTGTTGGCCTTTTGAAGACTTATTTTGTTGTGATAGGTTCAGTTCTTACTGTATTACACTGTTCAGTAAACTAAATTTGGAACACATTCAACGTAAAATGAGTTATAATGTATACATGCAATTATTATGTATTATGCAGCATTGCTATCTTTCTAGCAAATAACTGCGTGTTATCAATACTTACAACATTACAGTAGATCATACTCAGGTACTAAATTTAGACTAGTTAGCATGAGATCATCATACCATTTGAGCTGGAGTGAGGCAACTGTCTTAATTAGCTAGACTGTGGTCTCAGGTCGTGTTTGAAGTCAGCTGGATAACAGTAAACTGTAGTTTACGTTCATTGCTTTGATGCTGGCACTGTAGTAATGTGATGGTATCTGATCTGTAAAAGTGTTCCAAGCTAAAAAGCCTCATTGTTGGGCAACCTGGCCTGAACATGGTTTATCCGGAAGATAAAATGTGAAGTTATGTGATTAAAACGGAGTTAACAATGTCATTGTTAAACTGTACATTGGCTTCATTTTGTTAGTAGCAGCTGATTGAGTGAGAGTTTCATCAGTATGTGGAGAGGCGATTTCAGGGCCATCAAATGGAATGGAGATTAAAAGCAGAATAATCTGTGATAAGATAAAAGAAAAATGTAACGTCACAGCTATTTGGATACTGTAACAGTGTGATAACAGACGTTGTGCAAGATTATTAAATGGGTTTATTTGATAGAATCAATAGTAATATGATTGTTCATGGTTTCAAAAAGATCCTTGACCCTTTGACGCCCACTGTGACATATGGGTAGAGCTATAAAGCAGGCATTTGTAATTTTTGACATCCGGGCACTCTGACGCCCAGGGCTGAGCGTCATAGTGCCCGGATGTCAAAAATTACAAGTGACGACTTAACCCGGACTGGCACAGGATGTTTTATAGCTGTGCCTGTATGGCAACAGTGGGCGTTAAAGGGTTAAGGGAACGGATTGGCTTGTTGCGACCAGTGGATGGGTAGCATTGAGTATTATGGTGTTGTATATGTGTGTAGATCAGAATGTGCTATCGTACAAAGCACTGTTATCCTCCAAAGTGTCGCGTCCTCTGCATCTTGCCAGGCGTTGTTCTGGCCACCGTTGGAATGTGCATCTTTGCGTTTGCCGAGACCGAGTCCAACTATCCATACACTCACAGCGCCTGGCACCTGTGTATGGCTCTGTCGATCGTCTTTCTATTGCCAGACAAAAGACAGCGACTGAAAGGTGCGGCGGGGAGGGTTTCTTATGAAACTTATTAGGTGCAGCTTTACCAGTTAGTCACAATGCGCCGCAGTCTCAGCACTTGAACAAAAAATGTCGTTGTTAGCCGTTTGAATCGTTGAAAGTTAATGTCAGCTCGTCACAGTTCAGCTGGTATACGATACGATACGATAGAAGAGTTTTTTAACGTGGACTCGAAAGCTGAGTATTCAGCTTTATCTAGCACACGTAGCCAGAAAAATGAAGCCAGTGCCCCAAAGGAAGTTGTTCCACAGCTTTGGACCTGCAGCTGCAAAACACCCGTAGTAATCTGACACTGTTTACTATTCTTTGGAACGATCCTAGTGTATTGTGAACCATGCTGTCATTCTCGGAACTTTTTAGGAAAATCTTAGGAATATTTTTTTTTAGCAAAATCATAGGAAAATATTTAGCAAAGCACTAATCTTGAATTGAGAAGTAATAATGCAATATTTATTGTAATTAACTCTTTATTTTTACATCTTGTTGAAAATAATCAGGTGACGTTGTTAAATCGTGACTTTGTAAGTAGAGTGAAATTATGTCTGGTTAGTGCTTTCTCAGATGTTGTCAAAGATTGTCCTAAGATGAGAAATCTTCCTAAGAAATTTCTTCCTAAGAATGTTGGTCCTGGTGTTTTGTTCAGATGGTGCGTCATCAGACGTTTCTAGCTATGAGATGGAGCAACCATCGCTGGCACACGTCACTGTGGCTGACCAGACCAACGTGTCTGGCACAGACTACGAGGCTGCTGGCCAGGCTGCCGATCAGCCTCTGACGGACTTTGTCAGCGGTACGAAGCTTGCCGATGAGCAGAATGAAGGTGCCATGATGCTGCCATCAGACGGTGGTAACTTGATATCATGGAATGATGACGCGGCTCCGGCTGCTGGCAGTCAGCACAGCATCCATCGTAGCAACTCAGATTCATCTCTGTTGTCTAACAACATGTGATTGATTCACCTCACCGTGTGATACTTTGCCTGCCCCGCGTGATTCTGTAGACAGGGCGGCCACTCACCTGGAAAGTCGGGGGAAAAAGAAAAAATCGGGGAAAATGTGGTCAATTACCGCGAGTATTGTTGTATACGCAAAAATATATCATGTGTACTGTGCTCGTATGTTGATTTGGAACGTTATTGCTTTGGTGCAACCGAATAGGAATAGTGAATTATTCCATTGGAGTCTATTGAAGAACATACTTGCCATAGTTATGAGAGCGTATATGAGTATTGCAGTGAGAAATAACATGCATTTTGTTTTGTATCGCTACTGGTGCAAGGATCGATACTCCTCAACATTTACTTGAAATGTCTGGGAAAAGTCGGGAAATTTGATCACGACTGTAGAGTGGTCAGCCTGTGTAGTGAAACTTACAGTTCGTAACTACACTACCGGTCGTCCTTTGGTTTCTGTAAATGTTGTTGAAAGTCGTACAGCAGAAACGAGTCCCAGAATGTTTCACCGTTGTATTCTAACAGTTCCTGCGATGACAACAGTTACGTGTGTGTGTGTGTGTGTGTTGTGAAGCTTATTATCCATAGATCGTGTCTTTTTTTGTTGATGATGTCAAAGTTTTAGTGACGCCAGATTTTATCAACTGCGTCTATGTTATCTATGTTTAATTGTATCTATGTTTAATTAGTCATGTGCCGAGTCCCACATTATTCGCTAGTCAATGGTGAACTTGCTACATGTCTCTTGTCAGATAGCTGACGAGACATGAGTATTGCCGTGAGATATAACATGCATTTCATGTCCATTAAATAGTCTGCCGCCCGACTCTACTGTGTGCAATAGATAAGCATCTGACGAGGGATGGAATCGGAGAATTTTAGAGATGTTCTGATATATTTTATGTTACTGGTGTTAAAAGTCCATATTTGTTTGAACATCTAATCTACACTGGGTGGTCGTCAGCTATTGTAGCCCATTGTACCGTCCAACAAACTTCCAGTCCCCGGGACCAGATTAAGTACTGGTAGCAGTGGTGAATTAGTCTACGGAGGCCGTTATCAGGCACCTTGTGTGTCTACCCTGTATCACCAGTAACTGGACAGCAACTATCATGTCTTTACATGATCCTGTATATTCTTGACTTTGTTTATGTGTTACTATGTGCATTTCCGTTGTCGTTTGTATGTTTTATAATTTTTATTTCTATTGTTCAGCTCTTAGAGCTTCAATAAACACACTTACTTACTGAACATGTTGTGGAGGACACCATTCAACCTGTGTGTTACAGCCTGACAAACTAGTCTCATGGCATATCGTCTAGTTACAGCTGCAGGATAGACCTGAACCCTTTCCTGGTCAGATGGCATTGAAAGCCCCTAAACCAGGCTTTAACTTTATTTGGTTTATCTTTGAATATACTCATAGGTTGAACGATAAACTCATTAGATAATAAAATTCATTAAACATTAATCTTAAAAGGTTGTTTTTAATGAATGAATTTATTTGGTTTAGTTTGTGTTTGTGTTGGTAGTTTTATTGTGTTGTTGTTTAGGTTTTTGTGTTATTTTTGATGTTTTGCATCAGTCAAGATTGGTCGGGAAGATCGTCTCCTAAATGACCTGTAATGTGTGGAGCCTGACGTTAAACTCAACTCAACTCTCCAGAATTCCTGACCCAAATTACTTGTCCTTGACTCGGAGTTGATCAGTTGGTGTTGATCCAGGCACACCGACTTACCCCACTTAAACACCAAGGTAGGTTATTGTTACTGCCGATTAATCAGTTGTTGTTATTGCGTTTTAGTTGGTTTCCAGTGCAGCAAGTATATTATACAGATTATACAGGTCATTGTTTGATTTTTAAAAGGTGCTATGTCCACAAAAAATAACAGCTTATTAACAAGACTAAACAGTGTCTTGGTGAACAAATGAGATTTTCGTTTACTAGTCAGTCTTGTAGTTGCTTTGAGTATCACTCAGCTGCTGCTGTTGTTCACCTCTGTCATTTTTTCGTTATGTTGCTGTGGAACTGTCCAGTGTGCTTATTAGATGACCTGACAGGCTGCGAAGAAGATTTTTCGATGTGATATCAAATGTTAGTGCACTTTTCTGTTAAGTATTTCGTAATTTTTTGCCAGCAATTTTGTTGCGTTTGTGTAAACTTGCTTTACTGGTTGTTGTTGTTGTTTTTATGTGTTTTTTGTAATATTACTTCTTGTGTAATTTGCATCGATAATATTTATTTCATCCAATTACCGTCTCTGCAGCTTTGCAACTGCAATGTTTTGCACACGTGCCAATATTGTTTTGAGGATTTTCACATCTAACTGGAACAGAACATGCCAGTAGGCGAATTGGCCTGCCTGCTGCTAAGCTTTAAGCCAGGGTAAGGTTACAGTTACACCGAATGCTTCTTCTCCCAGAGATCTAAGCCGAATGAGCTGATGTTTATCACAGTGTTGTACAATATTGTATGCTTAAAGGGTCCACACGGATAGTTGATCCGGGCCCCATTTCCGAGTGCTACGACTTCAAAGATTGTGACGTCATCGATGACGTCACCAATCGACGCGCCGTATGCACTTTCCTATAGGCTCCCTTTTGGACATGAACCCTTAAATCGCTCAGTTTCCGAGATATTTGGCATCAGAGTTACAGACACACAAACACGTCAACTGACAATAAGGGTCACTTAAAGCTTGCAGTGCACGAGCCAACAAACAGTCATTCCGTACTTTGTTTGTGTACTTCATGTTATTTCACTCTGAGACATTGTGTGCAGGAAGTAGGCAACACGATAGATATGATTTCCGTAGAACAGTGCTTTGCCTTGTTTGCTGTCTATTAGGCGTTTGTTACTGGTTTGAATTGCATTACGAATGTCTTACTGTAGCAGAAATGAATCACAATAAATTGGATGCTTTTATTCAGCTCATGAATACACGTCAATTTGACTTTGCCCTCCAGCCAATCAACCTAGCGTTTACTATTATTATTATTATTATTCTATTTTTTTCTATTCTCACTTTATCTAATGACTCATTTAGAGCCCGCTCCGCGTCCGTTGTCACCCTAGCTCGACCATCTGTATCTTCCTTATTACTAATCACCAACCGCTATTTTAGATATGCATCAACTTACCTGTGCCATCAGCTTCCTTCTTCATTCCATCAACCTCATTCTGTTCACTGTCCTCCTGGTTCACCTCATTCTGCGCATATCACCTCATCACAGTTACCACCTTCGCTCTCACCATCTGTCGCTCCCTCGGCCTTTCACTCCAGACTTAAAACTCATCTCTTTCACAAATCCTTTCCTCCATAGTCTTTCTGGTTCATTTTGGACTAACTTCACGGATCTTGAACCTCACTTGTCAAGACTCCTGTTCATGCCCAACACCAAGACTTTGAACTCCAGGACCAAGACTCATCAAAAACCAGTAGCACAACTCCATAACTGGTTGAAAAACCCTTACACGCGTAATAGATGTGCAGCCATGAAAATGATGATATGCTGATCAAGATACAACTGACGGTCACCATTCAGTGATTCAAAAATCACCACACAACAAAGATTGGTAAACAAGGCTTTACTAACACTGATTTATGACCAAAGTAAGCAACCAAAAGACCGCAAGACATGACTTTGTAAAACGAGCCACGAGACGCCCGAGTCTCGAGACCCACAACTGTGACTGCAGAGCGTCGCGCGGTAAAAATCAGTATCAGATTGCGCCGAAGGTGAGCCTGAGCCGCGTAAGCTTATTTTGTAATTTTTCTTGCAGCAATCCGTCGCATTTAACACTTGTTGCTGCGAGCTGGCTTTTAAACGGTTAAACTCTGTGACGGAATTAGGCTAAACCGTACAGTCTGTCCGTCGACTACTGCTGCCCGTCGTCAGCACGTGGCGCTAGAAGCCAATGACAGTAATGTGTGACGTCTGGGGATTAGCACTTTCCCTGAACAGTGACAGTGTGGGAGTAACTCTTGAGCGACATAATAATGCTGTTTGAATTTCGTAACGCCGTTTTAGACACAGAAAACCATAATGTTCATGGGGCTATCATGTGGTGTGGTAAAGAATTTCGACTATAACTTATGCCCTTAGAGGTTTTCTAACGAGATGCGCTATATAAATCTACGTTTTACTTACTTACTTACTAAGTCTTTTCGACACAATACCGGGTCGTGACAGACGGATACATACGTTACGACATCAAATGCCGCATTTATAGCATCGCGCGGGTAAACATCCGATCCGACTACAATGGTTCAATGGATGACTAATTCTTGCCTCATGGGTACAGCTGTAAAGCATCCTGTGCGGCTGTGCCAGACCGGGATAAGCCGTCATTTCATTTGTATTTTTTGACATCCAGGCACTCTAACGCTCACCGCTGATCGTCAAGAGTGCCCGGATGTCAAAAACTAACCCGGTCTGGCACTGGATGCTTTACAGCAACCATTGGCGTCAAAGTGTTGAACCTAACTCAACCAACCCACGTTGTCACGATGTTAGTACCGAAGTTGGTCCCCGCACTGTAGCACGCCGACCGCCAGCACCGATTGACTGCTGTCGTGACCCGGTGCATTCTCTCTCACTCGCACGCAACGCCGTGCACACGCTGCAGCCAGTGTCAGTCGACTGATCAACAATGACATCGTCACCGTCTCTGACCACACGCTGCTGCTGCTGCTGCTGCTGCCAATGCTGGTCGTGGTTCCGTCTCACCGCCGTCATATTTGCAGTGACCGGCCTGGCGACTACTACTGTCAACTCCGTCGCTCTGTCGCCCGTATACTGGAATGCCAGCAATCCTCTGTAAGTATCATCATCTCAATGTTGCCAACCGACAGATTTGATGAATTTTAGAAAAAGGAACTGCGTTCACGGATCTTGAACCTGTACTGAACTAAGTGGGCACTGGCGTTCCGCGTTTGTTTGTTTTAGTTTCTTCTTTTTCATACTTTTTTCTGGTTACGTGTCCTATAGATTAAGCTGAGCACACTCAGCTTTTGAGTCCACGTTAAACTCTTCTATCGGATCGCATCGTAAATTATCAAAAACAGGGTTTAGAAAGTGTGTTTTAGAAAGTGTATTATGTAAGTGTATTATGTAACTTTCATTCCTGTAACGGTGTGCGAATGTCACATTGAATTAAAGGCTACTTGACTTGACCTGTGTTAAATTTTGCACTGTAAATAGACGCGCTTCGTGCACAAGACGAGGGCACAGAGGCCTCTATGTTTTTTTTGTGTGTGGCAGCGCATCATGTCGATAAAAATAGCCGCTGCCATCTAAAAAAACTCGGAAATATTATTTATTTTCGCGATTGTTCGAATAACGTTACGCTACACGCTAGCTAGGCGCCCTTGTAATGTCTACTGACATGTTACGGCGCCTTACAAATTGTCGTTTATTATTATTATTATTAGCGAAGCTGTGGCGCAGTGTACTGCAGCTGTTCGTGTCTGTGTATGTTCATTATGTGCGTCTGTTAGCGCGTGAATCAGTTTTGTAGCTCAGGTAGCCTAGTGACCGTCTGGGGCTGATTAGATGTTAGAACCTCTGTCTGCAGAACTTCCCTCCCCTTCCCTACCCCTTCAAAATCTAGCGCAAGGAGATCGTGAAGAAAAGGAAAATCCTAGCTTTTTAGCCCATGTGATTTAATTGTGTTTATGATAGGATCCGCCTGAGCTCAGTGGCCTGATTATAGCAATTCGCCGCAAATCAGTGTATTATTTTGAGTGATAATGATTCAAAAGTCGCATGTATCTACCATTCACTGCTTGATGCATTGATTTATGGACGTTTCGCCCCGATCGTCAGCTATCGTTATAGCTTAGTCATGAAAATTTCATATTTTTTACTCTCTATCAAATCTCCATGCCACGTGTTGGCCTGTTTAAGTTCCTGCATGATTTGTCCGAAATAATGAACGGAAACAACCCGTGTAGAGTGTAATTGTGTACGAATCCATTAGCAGGGTACAAGGTAGATTGTTCGCATGTCATGAACACGTTTGTCAAAGCGCCGTGTGTCTAGGGCACCTGCAAAGATCAATAACTGTTCAATATACGACGAGGACTGCCAAACAGCGAAACACACAGCTGATTACTTGTCGAACGTGAACCGATGTCATCTGGCATATCTGTTGTATTTTGCGAGCAAGTCTACCGCGTGCCGATTTCCCCAAAAGCATCAACAGCAACACGACACGGCGTTTAGTCAGGGGCGGACTATAGCTACCGGCGGCAGCTAGGATTCACACTTTTGGTTTGACATTGCGTTCCTTCCTTGTCTTCTTTCCCTTCCTCTCCCTCCCTCTTCCCCATTTCTCTTTTCGTCCTGTGCCCTTTCCCGTCTCCTCCCCTTCCACTCCCTTACTTTAGAAGTATAATACTACAGCCCATTAAATGCAGCTTAAGTCAGGAAAGCACTGTGAGCTCTCCCATGGGTCTGGGGCAGAGCCGCAGCGGAAATCGAATTTGGTGCATTTTGGCCTTAAAATCTGACGCCTGGTGGCAGTAGTAATTACTAAATTTTCATTCATTCATTCATTTTATTTCACAGAACACAAGTTACATAAAAACAATGAAAAATAAAC
>Ga0056129_1000393_pt1 | contig 11097 bp, 5 predicted proteins | sample WorMetLIZISLAND1_FD_71118 | JGI IMG/M metagenome (GOLD analysis project Ga0056129, IMG submission 71118) | Marine gutless worms symbiont microbial communities from Max Planck institute for Marine Microbiology, Germany - Olavius loisae LIZARD... ...
AATTTAGCCTTTTCCATAACGTCGCACTTCCTGACCGCTGGCAGTCCCCAACGAGGTGGATATAGATCTCGACTCAGCCGTTTAGCCAAGCGCGCTCTCAGACTCTTCTCTGGCTGATGTGAGTGAAGACACGTTAAATGAAGCGTGTTTGCACGGCGGGATGTCATTGTCAATGACGACAAGTCGACGTTGACCAGTGATATGTAACTGTCCATCTATTACACGTACTCCGGTACTCGACCAGTCATCTTACGGACAGTACAAGTACAAGTACAACTCGACATAGCTCTACGATGTACGATTGCGTTGGTGTACCTCTTCTCAGTGTAGTTTATTGTTTGCATACAAGTTAAATGGGTGAAAGTCAATCCTTGGAAAAATCTGCCACACTGTCTTTCAGTCTGGCGGACGGTTTCAGTGTGTAGGCTAGATCAGAAGTCGGCTGCGGTAGCAAACAATTATATTGTCATAATTATTCAAGCTGACAGAGTTGCTAACTTGTTGGTATTCGCTCTTGCATAATAGTTATATAATACAAATACAAAGTCTTGTCCGCGATAAGCCTGCGTCTAACAGATCGACGAAAAAGCGTAACCTACGGTATGCAAAGAGTGACGTAACTGTGATTTTATAGATAAAGCAAGCAAGGAATGGAAGATTAACGCAGTAAAGACATGAAGATCAAAGTGGGCTAAGTACCATGGTGTGGAAGAGGATTTCCACTGTCAAACAGAAAGGGAATAAGGAGGGATGCCAGGAAGTGTTGGATTTTTTTTTGTCTCGTGGATGCATGTTCTGGAGCATTTTGATGCAGTTCTAGTTCTTTAAATTTCATATTATGTTTTATAGTGGCAGCGTGGAAAAATTTTGTGAACGAATGCAAAATTCATTGGGGACTTAATTGCATTTACACGGGCTAACGTTTCAATTGGTGCAGGGCTTTAACCCCAGCTTAATCAACGCCTGCCTTCAAAACATCTACCCATCCGGGGAAGCTATATAAAACGACAAATATACCGCACGGAACGCACCCGCAAGAAAGTGGACAGGACATGAGTCATACAGTTCAGTGGCAGTTGTAACAGGATATTACACGTAAACAAACATTCTTTGACAAACAAATGTTCGTCGACGAACAGATGCGGTGTGAGAATGTCGATGGACTTTAGGCAGACAATTTCTGAGTTCATTCAACACATGCAGAGCCACCTGGCTGTGTAAACGCGAACATAGACCTATCTGTACGATAGATCAACGCGTCAATATTAACGCGAGCATTCCGACGTCCCGCCGTGATCCGTTTACTAAAACTGTCGAAATGTGTTTTATCGTTAAGTTTTTGTTTACTCAGTCATGACGGCTGTATACGGGGAGCCGAGCGGGCGCTGCAGGGACACTGCAATCACCTCGTTATCCCGTTATCAGCTCAGGACTTAACGCCCGGGTCTCGGACTTCAAAGCCCGACCCTATAATCCTCTCTTTATTGTTCAGACGATTACTGGCGGCTATTTCGCGGGCAACGCGGGCTCTGGAATTTATTGACGGGTAATTGGAGATTGTGTTTACCTCTTTGAGTCGTGAGTTGCGGCGGAGAAGCCACAGTCACACGGTGGGACCGGACTGTTTGAGTGGCCGGCTGCGGGTTTTAGTTGTATAAGTCACGACCTTGCTGCCGCCCGCGGGCAGACCACACACAGACAGCGGTACAACCGCTTTAGAGAATGCTTTCAATGAGATACCAACTACTGAGGGCGCCAAGGCAGACTTTCATCGACTCGGCTAAGCTCAACACTTAGCTCGACTTAACATCGTTATCCGTCGACGTCTGATGTCCCATTGTCTTCTTGTCAGCAATCTTTCTTTGCAATAATGTTAATAGCGTGGACACTGAGAACTCGATATCCAGTCCAGGTAGGCCCTATGCATGCCGTAGATCAGATAACCAACTCTCAATGTCGAGAGGCGATTTTTGTCGGCAATGTTCGGACAAGAGCTGCAAATTAGTTTCGTGTAGAGAATATCTTCGCTAACTTAGTACAGAGCTGAAGCGACACCAGACATGCAATTTACAAATCCTTCGATAATTTCTGACCCTGTGTGTTTTTGGCAAAATTTGTCCATTTTGTTTGGAAAAATCTATTACCGTGCGACAGTTCGACGGCAGTGTTAGTATAGCCTATTTCCAATATAAAATTGTACGTAAAAACTGCACATCAAAACAGACATCGTGTATAAAAGCCTACATACAAGAACGCCAGATGTTGCCGGCGATATCGCTCATTCTGGAAGTAAATCTTTCGTAATAAAAATTTGGAATACTAACTTGTACGGGGCCTACAATACATACTGGTCACCACAAGGCGTGAAGACGGGTCTATCCTTCACACCCAGGCTGAAGTCCAAGGGCTTTGTGAGCAGGGCCGTAGCCAAGAAGGGGGCAAAAGGGGGCCGTGCCACCTCGCTGGATCTGCTGTGCCCCTGCTCAATTTGACGTGTAATTTTCAACGCGACAGCATGATGCTTATCGCGCTATATGCTATCGCTCGTCCGTCTGTCATACTGGTGGGGTGGATCAGTCAGAAACGGTCGAAGTTAGAATCGTGCAACTTACAGTAGCCCTGTCCCTCCCTGTATTTTTGCGGGTTAGGTTTCATCCAGAAATTCTAACGGGTTCCCCCGGGGGTGCCAAACAAGTGTGGGGTGGATAATACAAGCTGACGGGTCGGATGAAAGTTGAAGTCTATATTTGCTGTACCGAATCGTCTCAATCGCAAAATCAGGTGCTATATGCTTTGGTTACTGTATTTACCAATCATGCACGACGCGCCGATGCGGTTCACTAAAGCCAGCCGCACATTCTGAAATAAAACTGAAACAGACTGAAACAGTTTTAGCCTTGTTTCAGCCTCATTACTTAGCATGTTTGTTCGCAAGTAGAAACAATATGCTAATGAGGCTGAAACAAGCGTAAAACTGTTTCAGTGTTCTGTTTCAGTTTCATTTCAGAATGTGCGACGGACTTTAGTCGAGGCTTTCACAACTTGTCGGCACAGATCACTGGCCACTTAATGCATCGCAGACAGAAACTTGAACATACGATACCGCGCCGTAGCGGACGGCACGTGATAAATGTTCCGCATGAACAAGGAATCACTGACCATCAGATGGACACTGCGGTAGCCACGCCATAGTAAGGCCGTACCGTATCTCACGATAAATCATCGCTGATCGCCGCCAAATAATTGATGATGCGATCATCGTGAGAACGTCAGTTCGCACGGCGCCGGTCGGCACAGCTCACTATAACTGTATCAATATTGAAACAGATACGTACGGGCGACCGATTGCTCCGCGGGGAGTCGGATATTTGCCGTACCTGAGTTCCGACCACCGGGGATCGCTCTGCAGAATAAGACGACGGGTGCAATGCAATACGGACGTCGCTGGGAATTTATTAGCGAGCGGCCGACATAATGACGTGCCGTGTGCGTGGTGGTGTGTCTCAATGTTGTACAGCTGATCAAAGGACTGGCGAGACAGTCACACGTCTCTCGCTCGGTCTATAGAGCGACGTGTCTCTGAGGAGACATCATCTCGCATGGCACGCAATTAGCGCAACTGATCGCCTCCCTACTTGACAAGTCACCAGGTCACGACTCTTTCGAAGAATACCTGAAAAATGTAGCCTACAAATTTTTATGAATCAGGTTGTTGAACTTTTACCCACCTTTATTTAATATTCGAAACAGCATTACCTATAGCATATGCTTCACTGATATTTTTTAAATTTTACGGTCACCGCTGGGGACTGCAGAATACACACATGCCATATAAATAAAATTGTTTGATGTTATTCGTAACTTTCTTACCGTATAGGATCCAACATCGATGAACCGATGTGCAACGTTATCTGATTCATAAAATACAAATGCACGATAAATACATCAAGCAAGCAGAAATATACACAAATGCACACTTAACAGAATGTTAATCGAGTTGGAAAGAACTTGTAAATACGGTTTTGTAAATACAATTTGAAGTTAAACATAAAATTGAAATTTGTTGAGAGTTCTGTATTATATTGCTTGGTCAATTAATTAAAACACACAAATTCATGAGAATCGATTAGTGCAGTTAGGTCAAGTTTGATATTAAATACCTTATGATGCGTATATGCTGAAGTTCGATAACAGAGAGTTGTTTTTCAATTGTTTTTTTTTGCTTTTGTGAGATGTGTTTATATCAGTCTCTAACAGGGTTAGTAATGAACACGGTTTTTGTGGCTCGGCGCAATGCAGTTATCAGTGTCTATAACTATATGTGTGATGCTGATGTTTCTCGGCGTATACCTTGTATTGTCTGTTTGTCTTTCTTCCTCTTGGCAAAAAAACGTGTTCATTTGCCACGAATGAATGATCTAGAGGAAAATACTAAAAGTTGAAAAAATAGTTTTGACACAGGCTGATGGTATAGGCTTATGTGTGTTTGGGTATTATAAATATGTTCAACTTACCAGACTTTAACTGCAAATTGAATCATGCATTTTGAGCATTTCCTTATCTATCTATCAACTGCATGGGAGGCGGCATTGAGTCTGGATACAATATACAGGTATAGAACAGTAGTCGTATATACGTATGACTTGTCTTTCATCTGGTCACGCGCGATAACCGTATTGGACGTTGTCGAAGGTAAGTCACGGCAGGAAGTAATCGCTAGGCAGCGAGTCCAACAGAGCTTGATTGTTTGATCTGTTAATTGCTCCCCGTCGGCGACAGTGGGGGGCCGCTAGCCCGCCCCGCTTTAGCCTCGTGTTAAGTGATTCTCCAGCATCCGATGCCGTCAGGTTCTGTGTTAATCCGCGCGCGTCCTCAGCCGGGAAGGTTTCGCGGAGTTGATCGTGGTAGCAGCAATTACCAGTGGGCTTGTGATGCATCGGATTGATGTGCGGCCGACAGATCTCTGTGAACGCCTCGCACTGACTGTTATGTGGACAGTTATTTCATGTCTGTAAGTACGAGTACAAGTATGTGCCGTCCCGTCATACACGGCGTGTCAATAAAACCTGCTGCAACGCTACTTGTACCAACAGTCGTTTTGTACAAACCGGTGTAGAGGTTACGTTATAAACTGACGCAAAGCAATCGTGACATCTAGCTGTATCTTTCATTCATTTCATTTAAGTTTTAATAAAATAACAGACAAAACGCTGTTACAGTACGATCTGAGTACGGTGCGTCGAGGATGAGTAGAATAGGTCCAATATTTTTCCTGTCTGGAAGGCGTATAAAAGCCCCGGAAACCAATTTCACTCTCTTTAGTCTATACACGTGCTAGTAGTTTTCTTTATTGGTATCGTATTCTAATTGGTTGTATAGGTAAGTTAACCTTTTTTATTAGTAGCCAGACTGGTTAAAAGGCTTATTTATTTTGGACCAGTCAAGAGAGACTTATTTACGTCTTCGTCTTGGGATAAAACCGTCAGCGGTGAAACCGGTCGGACGGACAGGCGTTGAACTAGCTTTTACAGGCGCACAGTACCGTTGAGTCATCGCATCTGTCCAGGCTACCGAGCACAGACAGCAGCTGCAGAAGTCTGGACCTTGGACGATGTTTTTGACCGAGACATTATAGCCGAGCGTCGTGGTTCGCTCGTAGTCGTACCGTGCATGAGCATGCATGCAGTTAATGTATTGGCCGGCATGTCAGCTGCAGCAACCACGGCCATGCAGCCCAGTGATTCATTCTGCACTGCCGGGCGTCGATTGCATCGCTTGAACAGTTAGCTGTTTAATGGTAGTAAATTGAGTCGAACTGAAATATGCTGAGAATACTGTAATTGTGCATTTGAGCAAACTCGTCCTGCATCATCACAGCTGTGTAATTCTACACCGTCGAAGCACAAAAAGTTTCGACTTAAACAACACGCGCGGCTTTCTCCTATATTAATTATCGCGCACCTGATAAAATGTCATATTATCAAATGACACTTAAGGCTTATTTTGTTGATACGATTGATTGTAGTAAGTTGTTGTAAGTTTTGCTGTGGTTATGTCAGTGGTTATGCAGCTACAGTTCGTTTAACGGCTTGTGTGGCACGAATACAGTCAATGATTTAATTGATTTTGAGTGCCGTGCCAATTTGGTTGCGTTATATAGCTTGTCTTAACTCCTGAATGCCGATTGCGAAAGCAGTGTTATTTAACTACATTGTGTCTGTACTGAGCTATACACGTATAATGCCGGAAATAGTCATGCTAATCAGAATGCAGTGATGTCGTGCCAAAGCAATAACAAGAGATTTTTCATGCATACACTACGTAACGTTGTCTGAGGGTCGACCTTAAGCTCACAGCAAGACAGCGACACTAAGTGTGTTTCGGGAAACTGTCGCAGAACTACATGTACAGGCTATACATGTCGTGGCATGTGACGGTAACGTTGAACGAAGAGCGATCAACTATCATTAGTGTCGTCGTCTTAGTATGAGATCACTCGCATAGACTATGCAACTATCATCCGAAAAACTGAAAAGTCCCGGGTTCTGTTTTTGGTATAAAAAAGAAGAAAAACCCACACTTCTTCGAAATTGCCTGAAAACTTGCCGATCCATTCTCTCACTTGTTCTAGCAGAACTCGCGACAGTACAACAAAACGTAAAGCGTTGACAGACGTCTATGGTTTCTTGTGTCATTTGGTTTTTAATACTTCGGTACAATCGGTAGGCCTACAGCTTTACAAAAGTATGTCAGTATTGCTCAATATTATCTGTGATTGCGGAAATAAAACTCGGAAAAGACACAGAAAATCTTCAGTTCCACAAATGTAGCCGAATCTTTTGTATAGTAAACCGAATTCCTTGGTAGAATTTCATTTTTAAAATTCATCCGCATGATTTAGATTCGCGGCGACAGGGAAAATCTACAGTAAACCAAACTCGACTATCTACTGTAAGACATACATCCCGACTGAAACCGAACTGGAAAACGCGATCAATAAGTTACGATCTGTGTGTGTGTCTCGCGTCCGTATTTCGTTGCATTAATTGCATGCTGCCAACATTTAAACGTATTTCACCCATGAAGTGCTCAGGTGCCATCAAGAAACGGCTGGTTAAAGTTTACGCGTCGAAAAGAACACTGACTGCAGCGGAGAGACGAGAGAGAAACTCAAGAAAGCGATGGCAGGCGTACGAGGTCGAGTTGAGCGGTTGGTCATTGGTCGATCGTGCCGACGCCCTGCTGGCCTTTGCGTAGCTTCCATCAGCTCCCAATACATTCATCTGAACGAGCCGTACGCCGCCGGATACCGTGCTGCGCGCGAATCTACGTACGATTACGTTCGCCGTACGCTATAATACAAACCATCAATCGTCGCGTATGAATTCCAGAGAAGACCTATCATTACGGATAGTGTTCTAAACGGATGGGATATCACAGCTGAATCAACGATGTACTTATGTAGGTACTAGTTCTGACGAGTTACGCGGTAAGTGTTTCGCTATTTCACTTATTATTGTTTACAATAACGAATACTTCGTGACAGTTCTGTTTTAGATATGTGTGCAAGTGAATAAAATATCTAAAAAAATTGTCGATATTTTTGTGCATTTTTTTCATGTGTGATAGCCTCCAGCCGGTTAAACGTCGATACATGTCGCAGTGAAAGAATAACAAGTTACTTAAAGGTTAAGGTCACGAACTTTTGAAATATTTCATACCAAAAACAAGTAGTAAATAAGACAATTCAGCAGTGCTCGAGACCCCGTGAACCCCATTTATGTGTTTTTGTGCGAACGATAGACTTTATAAACTCAGTCTTTGTAGTTGTGCTTAAAAAGTCTTCTCAGTAAAACGAAGTAAATGCCGCTGTCCATTATCCAACGTCATTGTTGCTCAAAGTTCAGCAAAAATCGTTCCGTCACATGTACGTCATTAACAAACGTTTCGTCAACTTTTTTCCTCCTGCTCCTCCGGTCTCGTGCGTGTACATGTCCGTGTCCGAGGACCGTCCAGCAGTAACTGCCGGCGTCTGACGCATCTGTTTGTGTAGAGTGATCTCTGCCGCGTGATTACGTAAATACGTAACGTTACGTCAACACAACAATATCGTCACGCCCGCGACGCTGATGGCCGGGCACTCACACCACGGAGTGTGCAGGGTTGACTTGGTTCTCGTACTCGAGGACACCTCGAGGACAAAATTAGGCGGCCTTGGCCTTGACCTCGGTCTTGACGTCGACAGCTCAATGTCCTACAGAACGACAGTTTACATAATCTTAATCTACACTGGAATGGGGGTAATTTGGGGGTAATAAATAAACTAAAAACAATTTTCACTCTGTTAAACTATTATCTGTGTAGCTAAGTTCTAACAAGAAGATACTCAGCTAGATAGCCACTGTGACATATACGGCCCTCCAGGATAATTAAAGATTATATACTCAGGCAGTTCCACAATTACAGTTGCTTAGTTGCATCAGGTTCTTTGCGAACTTGCACCTGATAGTTATTTCAGTTCCAGTTACTCGTATCTTGCATTAAGTGGCCAATAAATTTGAAGTTTTTACGGCATTCCGAGTTCGATAAATCGTAGGCACGGGACATACAAACAGACGGATAGGCGGACGGGGTGCAGCATTTTGTCGCCCCCACAAGTGTAAGCCTAATTTTCAGCGGTTGGCGTCTGCGGTTGGCAATAGACGGCGCACAATGCTATCGTTTCTCATTATAGGCCTATAGCAGCAAAGACAGACAACGGCATGCAATATACTATCGTCATGTATGTAATTTTTTAGCCGAACATACTAACGGTCGCGCTTATGCTACAGTGTTGCGTCTGTCGTCTGTCTGCGACGTTATGTGTTGTGGCTAAACGGTGCGTCCTAGAGCAAAAGTTACTATTGACAGCCTATAGGAAGTCGTATATGAGAAATCGATTGGTAGCAAAGTGAATGACCTTGACCTTTGTTTAGAGGCCGTATCAAGGTCACGTCAGCCATTGCGTTACATTTGACGTTGAATATCTCGGAAACCGTTGGAGATAGAGGCTTGGTTCCAAAGGACCACCAATAGGAAATGGCATATGGGCTGTCATAACGAAGTGTTCAGTTAATGTTTTAAATGAGAATTTAACTGATGTATTTGTGTCACATTTTCCACGCATCGTAAACACTAAACGTGTCTTCGAAATCGACTGCAGCCGTGGACGCGCAATCTGTTTGTGTGATGAGATGGCGTTCTTGTCAGTGACGGAAGTGAAGGCACATGTGCGTGTGTAACTGCACCTATCCAGCGATAGTAGAAGAGTGGGCGGGTCATGGTCATTTGTGATTTCGAAATTCTTTCATTGTTCAACGCCGTTAACGGCACCGCCACGGGCCACAATAAGTTCCCACTGATAAAAGTGTTAATATATCGAAAACGGCATGGCCCACAATTGAGAAATCGAACGATCTGACTGTGTGGGATAGGAGCGTTGTAGAATAAGCCCATCTTAATGGCCGACTGGCCGCCGAGTGTCGTAGGCGACTGAATCACAGTAGTTTGTTTTGCTGTATTTTGCGTTGTTTGCTTTTTTAGTTGCATATAGTTTGTATAGGCCTAACTGTTCTGTTTTCAGTATCAGTTCAGTCAAGTTATTGGCTGTGAAGACCGCCTCAGAAATGACCTAGATTGTGTAGGTGGGAAGTTATCTCTACTCAAGCCTAACTCTGACCTTGAATGACCCTCGTAAAATAGGCCTATAGCATGTAGCCTGTTTACTACTTTGTGCTTGCTAATAAACATATTTATCTAGCGATCCGATTTTACTTCTTTATTTTTAGCTATAACTAACAGCAAACAGTGCCATACGCAAACATCCGACTTATTTCGCAGAACTATACTTATCTGATGAACCCATGTATTTTCGCTTTAGCACTTTTAGCACATGTTTTAGCTGCCGATATTGGCTAATCTTGGCATGGAGGACAATGTATTTTTAACAGAGGCCACAGATGTTACTATGCATATTTTAGATTTTGTCCTTTAAATTTTAGGCATAATATTGTTGCCTTGACTGTCTTTACGCAATCAGGTCTAAAACATATTTAGTTCATAGTAGTAGATAGCCTACATGCCAATAAACCTCGTGTGAACTGTTATTCTTTCGTTAAAAGTTAAGTGGTTAAAGGTTCTGGTAGGCCCTATTAGCTTAGCGCTGCCTTCATAAGTCACGTCTGGAGACGATTTACAATCTCGGATGTGGCAGTGGCACCGGCTGATTGTTACGAGCTATTCTTGAAAACAGTGAACATGTGAAAAACAGTGTTTTAGTAAATTATTGCAATTTTGTATTGTTATACGACAGGAGGCGCCACTGTTGGATGGTATTCGGGCAAGCACCTGCTGTCAGCGACAACGACGACGATTGGCTGTTTCCACATCAACATTATCACGTCAGTCGGCGCTGCGCCGCCAACGAGCCACCGACCGACCAATGAACACCTCTGACACCTCCTCAGCCAAGGCCACGCCTCTTGACAGCGCCCTCTACCGGGGCACCGGCGCCGCTGGTCGGTAGCCATGGCGACCGGAAGTCAATAGTTCAAAGAGCGCCGGCAGTGCCTGGCCGGGCTGGGCTGGGCCGGGCGGTGTTTTTGCGGTCGCACGTGCGAGCTTACTCGCAGAATTAGCCGACATTGTTGCCGACCGGCCGCGTGCCGCTCTGCCGAAGCGCGGTTGCAGCGACTGACTGTTGCTGCATCCTCGGCGCGTGGCAACTGGTCGCTGAGCGGTGTGACCGAACGACCTCTGAAGAGTGAGTGACCTACAGCTTCACCTCACCACAGACCGTGGGTCATGTCAACACCGCTACTGACAAGGAACAAGCAGCTGCTATAGCGTCATGTGAATACAGTTGGATATGTAAAGTTTCCCCGCAAGAAGTTACGTTTTATTCGACGAACAGTGTGACATGAATTGCAAGTCGAACGTTCTTCAGCGACATCTGATCGTCTTCTGCCGATTTCTGATTCGGTGGTCAGTCCTTGACTACTGCAACGCAGTGTGTCGACGGCGATGTCGATGTCACTGATGGACGCCTCGGCGCTGACG
>Ga0056129_1000395_pt1 | contig 11095 bp, 6 predicted proteins | sample WorMetLIZISLAND1_FD_71118 | JGI IMG/M metagenome (GOLD analysis project Ga0056129, IMG submission 71118) | Marine gutless worms symbiont microbial communities from Max Planck institute for Marine Microbiology, Germany - Olavius loisae LIZARD... ...
TAAAATTGCTTGATGGCAAGTTTGACAGTGGTCGCAGTAGATGAGACGTGTAGTCGTTCGCTGATGGCAACAAACTGACGCGAGTGTTAATAAACACATTAACGAATGCAAATAATATAATTAATTGCATTCGTTAATTGCACTCGACACCTATTAATTATAACATTTTAACCTATTTCTTGTTGAAGAAAAACACAAAGATTTTAACAAAGTTTATAAACAGCTACAAACGTATTGAACGACGTTGAAAGCAACACAGACCGTGTGGTAGTCGATGAACACCGATGCATGTGAGGTGATAGGCACGACCACACTTCACGCGGTCACAGACTACGAGGCGCCCTGGTCCACCACAGCGGAAGCATGTCGGTGTATCCTCATTGGCTGCGGTAGAAGAACTGTCGCCGTTGACAACATGACGGCGTTCCTCCGGTATCCAATCAACATGCTCCTCCATCGGCTCCGGCATAAACGGCTGCAAGACAGCGACAGCAGCATCACCAATACAGCGAGCTACAACACTTGCTGCTTCATATTAGCATCTATCACTTGACTATCAATCAATCAATCATTTATCCCTTTGACACCCACTGAGGCCATATGGGTACAACTATAAAGCATCCTGTGCCAGACCGGGTTAAGCCATCATTTGTAATTTTTGGCATCTGGGCACTCTGACATTCAGCCCTGAACGTCAGATTGTCCGAATGTCAAAAATTACAAATGAAGGCTTAACCCGGTCTGGCACAGGATGCTTTATATCTGTACCAATAATACACATATTGCAACAGTGGGTGTCAAAGGGTTACATACCACCATGTATCATAAGCTAATCAGAGGCGCAACTAGATGTGAGATAGCTGACACATCAAAGATAGCACAAATCCAAGTCCGTGCTATGTGTAATTTTGTGCACGTAAAAAGGTGACAATTTTGGAGATGTTGACATTTTGGCAATGTGCTGCAGAAGTATTATCACGTTTGTCTTTCTGGTGTTAATGTGCCATTACGCCATTATATCTGGTGTGACGAACTGTTTTACATTTATTAATCAATTATCATCAATCACTTCTAACATAACTACTCCAATTTTGTGATAACAGTTGACAGCAGAATCAAGTTACAGTGGAGTCAACATAGACAAAAGCCCAACAAATTGTTTTTGATGATGAACTGAACATCATAATACTACACATGTTGCATACCGTGAACTCAAAAGACAAAAGTCTTTCCTCATTGGTCGCTGGTAAAACAGCCGAAGTATATGAAGATGGTACTCTGCACTGCGTCGTGTCTCGATCAGATGGCTTCCGCTTCTTGAACAGTGCAACGGCCTCATCAATCGCTTCATAAGCAACATGCAACATTCATAATACAGAAGCACCCATGAACCTACGCGGCTACGCCACTTTTAACTTGCAACTTCCATGCCTCAACTTTCAAGTGTGTGATGTGGCACTTGCAGTTGAATGTGTGAAGTGTAAGTGCGAAGGTTAACGTTCGTGCTGTTCCATAAATTGATTGTTTTTGACTCAAGTTCATCACTCAAATGATTGAAGCTGATCATATCAAACGTCACTACATGTTGATTTTTGACAAGTTACGTAAAAATTGCAGAATCACTTATGATGACATAAATCGGCAGATGACCTATTTCGATGACTTAGGAAAAGAAAATTTTCCAAAGAAATGCTTAGAACGAGTTCAAAAATTAGTATAAGATCTTTTCTTAGGAATTCTTAAGTCACCGAAATTAGGAAGATGTTAGGAAAAAACTTAGGAAGTTTGGAAAATGTGGCCCCAGGACTTTCCCCATGACCTCGGTCTTATTTCAGTGAGTTTCCACTGGCATGTGTTGAATTCCTGGACTTTCATCAAAACCTATAGAACACCACAGAAAATTTTTAAAATTAATAAATAATAACGAAAGAACCATAACAAAAGTCAAAATGGCATAAATGACAAAGACTACATGTAAATAGACACGATAAGGTTCATAGAGGAATTCTACACACCTGCAAGAAAGTCTTTTGGTACACCTTTGGAAGACGATGTGAAGTCGTGACAACACTTATCATTGTCACTAAATGGAAAAACTCTACAGTAACACAGCGCCAAGATGTAACACACGTTAACGAACATTTATTACCGATTTCTGTATATGAATTACAGTAAGAATTGCGGGGGTACCGCGGCAGCAGTCCCACCGCCGTTCAGGCCTAGCGACCCTGCCCTCTGTGGGAGCCGTCCCCTAGTCACCCCATATTAGTGTAGACTAGGGGACTTGTTGTGCTTATTTTGTGTATATCTGTATATCCTTTTTTGTGTATATTATTGTATCTCCATATGTGTATTTAGTTGTTTTCGTTGTTTGCTTTGTCTTTTGTAGCTTTTTCCTTCAGTACTTTGATACTGTTGGTTGGGTCTTTTGACCTGTAAAAACAGTCTCCCATATTACCTATACTGTGTTGGTGGGGACATAAAACACTGCACAATCCAATACAGTAAAAATTGCGAAATAGCAGTGTTGAACTCGACCAACAGACAATCCACCATGGCAGTGTGTCGGTGATACACTTATGTCTCTGAAGTTCTTTAAAAACCAAACATCTTCCACATAAGCGATCATTCACTAAATCAAGACAGCCATCTATCTCAAACACACGCCACAGATCACGTATCCTCGGTCGCAATTGACTTGTCCCAGCATCAGTCACTGTCATTTTAAAGAAATGAAGATGACACAGTGACATCAATACAACTGGACACAATACTGAAAATATATATCAATATTGCATTATTTCGCCTACAGATGGACACTGTACTGGACAATTTCGGTCACACATATACAAACTTCTGCAGTTATTTAAAGTTGAAATTCAAACCTGCCACGATGTGTCCATAGATAATCACGTGAACCATAGAAACAGACAACAAACTCCCCGACGTAATGCGGTCTTTCCATGATGTTATATGGAACGTCTTCTGGGAAGCATATCTCTCCTGGCCACCATCTGCAAATTAATGTGATCAACAACACAATATAATATAATACTCAATAACAAGAAACCACAATATTATAATTATAATTAATCACACTATCACACGTCACGTATCATATGAAATATATGGCGGGGGTCACTATGGATCCACTATGGATGTCTTGGATAACAACAATGCAGAATGACCCACAATCTGTAATGGACTGAAGCAGTTGACCAGGCCAGAACCAACCATTTTGGACAACCTCTGAACACTGTTGGCAACTATTGATTGATTGGCTGAGCAGGGTTTAACGTCTCCACCAACACAGTATAGGTTATCTGGGAGAGAGTTTTGCAGGCCAAAAGACCCAACCAACAGTATCGAAGTACTGAAGGAAAAAAGCTACAAAAGTAAAGAAAATCCAACACAAAATACAGTGAAAACAATAAACACACACATACAAAAAACACAGAAAATCTCCTAGTCTACAATAATACTATGGGGTGACTAGGGGCAGGGTTGGCAACTAGAGCCACTACATGTATGCACTCATAGTGGTGTCAGCCAAAGACGAGGACAACGCATGTTAATATTGTTAAGGTGACAAGCTGACATAAAATTTCAACAATTTAAATGACTACTAAAGACATTTTTGTTCAGGTGCTGAGATTGCCGCAGCGCATTGTGACTAACTGCTAAAGCTGTGCCTCATAAGTTATGTTACTTACAAACTTACTTACGCCAATAATGCCGACGGCTGTCGCTGCTACTACTATCACTAATACCTACGATATACTGTCCTGCTATTTGTGATTTCATGTAACCAGCCCAGTTTTTGGCACATACATGTTCTTCAGCTCAGCCGTATCACTCAAAAACAACACTCTAGAATTTCTGAAACATGCTAAATGCTGTTCCTGAAAAGAAAGCCTCAGTCTCGGTACCTGTAGCTGCCGAACTTGACCCAGACCATATCTCCATAGAGGCAGGGTCGAGCTAGGCAGCAGGCGGGGCACAGCCGGGGAGTGGTGGATGTCTGGAGGCACTTGACGTGGTAGGATACAGGACACAGATCACAACCGGTCAGATCATCACCTACAGGCAACGTTAGACTGAGACACTTTCAACTCAGAGATAATAGTTACTGCTGGGCGATGGGTTGATATATGCCATGTTCTGCTGGTTAATGTCACATCTAGGACAGACAACTGGTTAACGCTAGGCCAGGTAGCTGTAGACTCCTGTAAGGTATTAGACACGTTAACATGTGTCAGGCACCAAATGTGTTGTGACTTGTACAAAGCTGTGCTGCTCTGTTAGTTGTTGAATATGAAATAAACTGAATTTGAAGCAATATGTGCGGTGTTCCATACTGATGAAAAGATTTTTATAAATACTGTTTGCACAAATACTGAAATCTGAAATTTGGCAACTCAGCAGTCAGTATATTGGTAGACTGGACTGCACTATTATTATAAAAAACACACCAGGCTAGTGTTACAATGCAGAACTATGTAGGTGGAAGTTCTGTTTTGAAGTACTGGAAAGTCTTAAGTATTTTCTGTTACAAGAATCATGGCAGAATATGGACTCTGTGTAGCCTGCGAGAGACAAGACTACCACTCAGCAGAACATTCTGCTCCAATGGCAGTGAACAACATTTATTTTAATTAATCACACGCAGACTCAGCAACCGCCCTGCTGTCATAATGCCTTCATCCTGTCAGAAAAATCACGACCCAATCCCATGACCATCACAATGGCTACATCTAAGCCCCATACTGCTGATTGCTTCTGCCAATCAGGTATCCCGCTGTCCAGTGCAGAAAATGCCGAAACCATAGCACAGACAACAAGCTCTATGATAATAATTGTTTATATAATAATGCATACATACATACTCACATATACACACAATACATTTATAAGCACATACTGTTAGCGGAAGTGACAACAAATAGAATACATGTTATCACGGCGTCGAATGATGTCATGACAAAGGTCAGGTCTGCTGCGGTAAACAAACCAATGGGTGTGGAATTTTAATCTAATTAAAGGTCGACAGTATTCGCTTTTTTCCGTATGATTAGTATTAGAACCAAAATCTAGCCAAAGCCAATCAATACCGAAAATCTTCCGAGACGTTTTTAAGTACAGACAAACGTTTGTTAACTGCTCGGCGCTCGTGACATATTAGGTCAACGCCCATGATGTCTAACCTTGTACAGCGTCACATCGTGTATAAACAGTTTTTGCCAACTGTTCCAGGAAAAGCACGGAGAACTGATAGCAACTCAGCCAAAAATACACATCATCCATTCCATAGTCACCACTGTCAGATCCAGTATCAACATGACAATCCACTGTCAAACTTACCGAGCTGACAGACGCAGCACCAGGTCGTGTGAACTCGCGAGTGATGTGTGTTTGATTTCACCGGCTCAAAGTGCTGCGGACAGACAATGTGGAGCCCACTGACGCTCTGGCTGCCAGCTGCAACACACTTCTGATGATTGTCGGCGTGGTAGGCCATCGGACAGCGCACGCACTGGTAGTACACGTCACAGTCGCCTTCTGCAAACAAACAATACCGTATGATGGGAGTTCAGATGCCACAGTGAGCAGTAAATGAGTGAATGAGTAGGTTCTTATCAGCACATCAGCACAAATAGGCTATACAATGCCATTCACGTTGGTTCACACTGGAAAATACAGGACAGAAGACAAATTAAAACTACAGACAATAAACAAACTAAGCACAACCCAGAAAAAGCAAACAATGCAAAACACAGCAAAACAAAACTACAGTGGCTTAGTCACCTCTTACAACACTCAGCCAGGAAACGAGGTGAGATTATTCTACAATGCTCCTGAGCCCACACACGGCTTGTTACCAAAAGCAGTCAGCAAGCGTGAACCATTACAAACCATCAAAGACTGTTTTGCCGATGGCGAGGCATGTGGCGCAGCGATGAAGTGGACATAGAAACGTTGATTCATCCACCGAGTCATCAGTTGACAACCAGTGGCGAACGCATGACACGTGATACAGCTGATCACACGACTTGTCGGTACAGACGACAGTCAAATCAGAGGTGACAGCTTTGCACACGAAGCACTTCTGTCGACCTGTTGATAGACCCACAACATCAATCAATCAATCAATCAATCGATGGATCAATGAATGAATAAATGAATGAATGAATCAATCAATCAATTATCAGCCTTAAAACACGATAAAAACAAACAGTCTGATATCACTATCCACATACATGTCTAAAGTTTATTACATGCACATAATGTCAAGAACTACATCATCAATAATGAGCAGAGCTTTCATACCCAGCTTGCATTAAAAACTGACAGACCTTTCTATGGTAGGAGAAGAACTCAGTTGTTGCATGTTGGCTATCAACAGCAGAACCACGGATGACTATAAAATCTTTAATGTAAGCTACACAAAAGATCAACATGCTAAGTTACCGGCCAAACAGTCACTGCACTGGAAAGACTCGTCGATGAGCGACGACTGTTTCACACAGGCTCGGTGAAACACGGCAGAACACCGCAGAGTACATCTCACACTGTCAGCGACGGACGACACTGGACTGTCACACACTCGGCACATGTCGGCTGCATCGCTGTCACTGTCGACACTCTCGTCATTATCAGTGTCATCTTTGTCACTGTCATCAGCCGGCTTGACCTGATCACAGCCGACAACAACACTGGACTGTCACACACGGCACACGTTGGCTGCATCGCTGTCACTGTCGGAACTCTCGTCATTATCAGTGTCATCTTTGTCACTGTCACCAGCTGGCTTAATCTGATCACAGCCGACAACAACACTGGACTGTCACACTCGGCACACATTGGCTGCATCGCTGTCACTGTGGGCACTCTCGTCATTATCAGTGTCATCTTTGTCACAGTCATCAGCTGGCTTAATACGATCACAGCAAACAACTATGTATATAAATTAAAACTTTCAGTGCAAGGTTCTTGTTCAATGAGGGGAGCCTACTGCTTACTGGCCTAGTGGTAACAAGCTGCCTGTGACCTTAATGTAGCAGCACACAAGTGGATATAAAACCGTGAGGAGAATAATTAGCCTTGTGTTGAAAGTTGTAAATTGGACATTGTATTAGCACAATGGCTCAGGGACTTCTTATACAGATGCAGATAGCCACCAATTTCCTATGTTCTCATGAGTGAGTGAGTGAGCAGTGTTTTACGTCCCCGCCAACACAGTATAGGTTATATGGGAGATGGATTTTACAGGTCAAAAGACCCAACCAACAGTATCAAAGTACTGAAGGAGATGCTACAAAAGAGAAAGAAAAGGACGAAAACAACTAAATACTCATATCCACAGACAATAATATACACACACAAGAATATACACAAAATAAGCACAACAAGTCCCCTAGTCTACACCAATATGGGGTGACTAGAGGACAGCTCCCACAGAGGGCAGGGTTGCTAGGCCTGAATGGCGGTGGGGCTGCCGCCGCGGTACCTCCCCAATGATCTCATGCATACACAGCTAGCTAACATACGCTGCATAATATACATATATACTCACACACACACATACACACAAATGCTACTGAAGTGTCCCGAGTCTAAATAACTTTGAGGACACTTTACATTGTATATAACCAGCATGATACAGATCAAACATCCATTCTGTTGTATTATGACAGACTAGATGCAGCTTATTGCAGAACCTGACTGCAGCCCAGACCAGTAGAACTACAGGCAGGGAGGTCAGCAGCCAATGTGTTACTGTGCTATCCACGCAACAGTACTGTGACAGATTTGTTGATGTTTTGTGCCGTTATTCAGAAACATTAGTGTATCTTGGCTAAATGGCTCAGCTGATTGTAACGATGTTCATCAGTCTCTCGTTAAATCAGAAAATTAACGAAGACAATGAAATCACCCAAGGACCTTGTCTGTGGTGGCAGTGGACGCTACATCACTGTTGTCATCGGTGACAGACTTGCGTCGGCGTTTCTTTGGCGGAAACACAACAGTGGCATTTTCTTCTCTGTGTGTCATGTCTCTGCTGTCACGACGACGTCTCTGTGTATCACAGACATCAGTTTACCTTTAGTTGACTTCACCTACATCACGGCTGTGTCCCAGTCAGCACAAATCTCAAGAAATCAGCTTTACATATTGACCAAAATGATGTTACAGCACTGAAAGTCTTAGCCAAATGCATTCCACTATATTGTGATCATGTTTTTGTGACCCTCAAGTAATCCCGACCTAACTTTCCATCAAGAATGCCAACTGGCATGAAACAGAACAGCATAAGCAACACAGCATGTGCCGAAAATGTCACCTTTTTACCATTTTGCATACACGACCCTCAGTAAATCAACCATTAAGGCAAAATGGATTACTACATGAAAATGTTGATTACAGAAATGACGATTTTACTGCAAGGTACAAAATGGTTAATAGGTGCCAGAAAAATCACTTTGTACAAGACCCATCAACAACGATAACAGTACACGAACTATACACGCCAATGAACTGCTAACTAGTGACAAACTGCATCTAGTGTTACCTTATTATGTATGTCAAACACACTGTAACTGTACTGCAGTTAACTTATGATCGGCCTAACACGAAGGCCAGTTAAGTCAACTTGCAGAACCATCAGTCCACACTGGCGTCAAAATACACTGAAAAAAGCCGACACAAGCTCAACACAGTTACCGCGACGGAACTGTTGTCAGGTGACTGCAATACTTCATCATCTGAATGCTTCACGGAAGACTTGGTTTTTGATTCCCGACTGGTTCGCCGCTGAACCGCCGTCTGTTCTTCTTTCACCTGATTAATTATCAACCACAGAAATGGCCTTATTAACATTGGAAAAGAAATGACAGGTTAAATACACTCAGCCGTCGCTGTAAGAGCTCCATGTCAACCACAACCGTCTCACAACAAGAACAACGTGTCAGTAATTAAGATGGTACTCCTACACCAAATAAAAAGTACAGAGTTGGTAAGCTAAAACTGCATGCTCAAAGTTCAACTATAAATCCTCTCTCTCTCAGATAAAAACAGTGTACAGCATATACTGATCAACTGTTGAGATTTTGATATCATTCGCCAAAATTGCTATATTCTCATCTCAAAGATCTCTTCCATAATATTCATCCTAAATGAATAATTTCTTTCTGACACGCCATTGGCCCATGCCCACGGGAAATTCCCGTTTTGAAGCTGGAAAATTCCCCTGCCAACCAAAAAATTCCTGTTACCAAAAATTAATAGTCTTCCTCATACAATATACACAATGTAAATGTTATTAATTTATCGGTGATTATGGTCTGTGAGACAGCGATATATGCCAATAATGAAACTGCAAAATGCAACTGCATGTGCAATTCATGGGTCGATACCAGAAAAACTGAACTAACATTTAACAACCAATGCTGACACCAAGTCATCGACGTCAGTATTCCATGCACTGAAGCATATTTACTAGTATTGAGTTGTTGTCATGTGGCGTTTTCTCAGCTGATAGCATTCTGCTCCTCATTTCACGACCAATCAGAGAACTCTCTTCATTTGCTGCGTCACTTCTTGTCCTCCTACGATCTGTTGACTCATGGTCATTATCTTTCTGTACAGAGCATGATCCACCACACCTTCAAGCTGCGGTAGATGCAGAGTGGTATAAGTACACAGGGTTTAAATGTCCCGCTAAACACAAAAAAAGGATCCACAGTCATTTTACTAGTTCTTCTCTGAAGTATGCGATGGCAGAAGAGATATTTTAGTAACAGTTGCACACACCTCAAAATCTCATTTGTCCTCATGGAACAATGTCACTTCCGAGACAATCGTCACAGTCAATGTCTTATGATAACATGTGATATAGCAAGTTTAACAAGTGCTAAAAAAACTGACACCAGGTCAGATCAGTTTAACACACTTGATCAGACAATAAAAATATAAGGAAAAGCCCGATAAGCAGTAAGACCAAGTCCAGTTCCATGATAAGAAAGCCAGCAGACTATGTAGGAAAGCACTGGTGGAACGGATGTATCTGAAGCCTGGAATGAAAGACTCAAGGAGTGATGGAAGCTGGGAGTGGAGAACTAGAGACAGAGAGAGTGACGGTGCAGTTGAAAGTTTAAAATGACCACAAACTACACACGACTTCTGAAAATGGAAATTACATCATTATAGAAACGTCACACACTTGCAGCTGTTACTCTTGCAAACAAAGATCACTCGGTGTGCCATGTACTCCAGTCAGATCACAGCTTTAGTTGATGACCAAGTATTTATTTTATACAAATAAACGATACTCAATGATAATAGAAATCTAGCAGAATGGACTGACTGAATGTCATACCTGAAACTTCTTCTGTCGCGTCGGTGAAACAATTTTAGACGACTTCTTTGAAGCCTTCTGTGTCTCTGCAAACATTTCACTGACAGTTTAAACACCGCACATCACTAACACAACCCACAACATCATCAAAATGTGTGATAAAGCATATGACCTTTGGTAGTGCAGAATAATTAAAAACAGCTGTTAAATGAAGAATGCAATTACAGTGTGTCCTCTTAATGCCCACAACAAAAGGGTTAACAGACAGAGGCAGTCTATACAGGAGTTCAAGCATTGTCTTACATTGACTCGGCTACCAGTGGAACAAGCAAGCAAGCAGTTGCTGCCACCACTGCCAGCAAACTCTATGTGCTATTCGCTGAAAGAACATATGTCTAACGTAAGTTCTATGGTAGATAGGAAGCTCACAGAATTTATATATCTAACTAGCAGCTGCATGGTTATATTGGTGGCAACCTGTCACAAATCTCCCCTGCTCCCAGTTCCCAGTGTATGACTCAACACTTGTGCCTTATATGCATTCCAGAGAGAGCCAAACGTGCATTGTGACACAGACATATAGCACCTTCGGTGATAAGAGCATTTGCAGCTGTTGCAACAAGACTATGGAACAGTCTTCATCACGCCTGAAAGAGGCAGACTTATCGCACAACAGATTCTGGCGTCGCTAATGACATTTTTATTTGGACAGTGGGGCCACGGCACAGTGTAAACTATTTT
>Ga0056129_1000396_pt1 | contig 11078 bp, 12 predicted proteins | sample WorMetLIZISLAND1_FD_71118 | JGI IMG/M metagenome (GOLD analysis project Ga0056129, IMG submission 71118) | Marine gutless worms symbiont microbial communities from Max Planck institute for Marine Microbiology, Germany - Olavius loisae LIZARD... ...
ACCAACCAGATAGCACTGTCGGTCTTGTGATTTTTCTGCAACCATGCGCGCAGCTGGTGGCGGCTCCTCACTTCAACCCGTGGGTAGTCACGCACCATTGGAGACTCCGATCGCACACCTACTCTCCTTCAGTAGAAAAATCCGCGTATGGCTTCTCGGCACAACCGGGGAAAATACCGTGGGTGAGGCACGCATCGGAGCAGCCGGCGATGTACTGTTCGATCTGATTCCGGTAATCCCGGTTGTCGCGACCATGCGGCCATACTCATGTAGGAAGAAATTGTCGGCGAGCTGCGCGGTGCTCAAGGGCCGTGGATCTCGATGACCTCGACACCTGAGCCGGGGCCTACGAGACCCGGACACTCACGAGCAACCTCGATCGCCTCCTCCAAGCTCTCGGCGGAAACGATCATGTAGCCGCCAACCAGCGCCTTAATCTCGACAAAGGAACCGCTCGACGCGCCTTCGGTGGCTACGAGTTTCCCCGTGCCGAGCTTACCGCCCATGTCGACGAGATTCTTCTTGAACTTTTCCTGCCAGGCGCCGAACTTGGCGTACATTTCCTGCATTTGGGCGGGAGAGGGCTTCCCCTGTTCTTCATTAACTCCGCCCGGCAAACCGCGCTGCAAACATAGATACTTAGGCATGGTTTCTCCTCCTTGTCTCTGGTTGGCTGTAGCGGCCGAAAATCAAGCCGCAAAACCCCGCGAACTCTGGCCATAAAATACGAAGGCTCCGAGGGGGATACCTTCGAGGCCTTCTGTAAACCAAACTGTGCTTCGGTTCGCACGGCTTTGTTTAGGCTCCCCCGGACAGACTCGAACTGCCGACCTAGTAATTAACAGCCACCCGCTCTACCAACTGAGCTACAGTGGATAGAATTAACAGTATTAGAATTGCGGCTCTGTGTCAATAAATTGCCACGGTTTGGAGATTACAAGCCGGCAGGGCATCGAATCTCAGCAGTGGAGCCTTTTTACTACTTCCATGGCGATAGCTTTGAGTAAACTCGATTTCACTGATATCAACTGTAAATGCGGCATTGACATAGCAGAAGGATCGCGACGGCACCACCCTACGCCGATGGTCCCTGCCCGCGCCCGGCCCGTGAAGTTCGTGACCGGCGACTGGGACAACGAGTCCGACGAGAACGTCATCGAGTCTGTAACGCTCACCTTCGACTTCTTCGAGCTGATTTGGTAGGTAGGGGCCAGTTGCTCACTGCGCGATTCATGTCTCTGCACCCTAAGCGTTGATCTCAAACACCTCGCCGTCGCGCAACCGGGTAACGTTCTCGAAGCCGTCGACGTGCTGATCCCAGTCGAAGCTGTGGATCGGAACCAGGTGCTTCGCGTTGATGCTGGACGCGAACGCTTGGAGGTCTGCCCGTGACGCGTGCCCGCTCGTGTGAATTTGCTCGAAACGCGCACCAGCCTGGTCGAAGACATCATACACGTCCTGGTAGTCCGACTCTTCGAGGTAGCCCGACCACATCGAGAAGACCCAGCAGTCATCCTTGGTCAGGGAGAGTCCTTTGCGGACGTAGTCGCGTAGCAGCGAGGGCCGCAGCATCACGGCGTTGCTGTGTGGTCCTGACTCGATCTTGCTCGCGCTGAAGGCGTGACCAGAAGTGCAGCACCGTTTGAAGAACTCTGGCTTGTTCAACTTGTCGGGAGTTTCGTACAGGCGCTTGATGCCCGAGGTGACGACGCCACGCAGGTAGGACCACCCCATCTGTGGCAGGCTGTCGTAGTAGGCCCCGAGCTGTTCCAGCACGTCGACGGTGTAGAGATCGACGAGGAGGGTGCGCCAGGTCTGCCTGCAGGCCCTGTAGATCGTCACCGTTCGGTCGATGTTCTGCGCCGACCAGGAGACGAACACGCGACCGGGCGTCTGCTGGAAGACCGACTTGAACCGCTCCTCAAGGTCGCGCTCGGTTGGGAAGGCCTCGGTACGGCCGAGCGTGGTTCCTTCGAGAAGGAGCACATCGACGTTCTTGGGGGGAGAGGCGATCATCCGATCAACGAGCTTCGACTTGCGGCCCGTTCGCCGGAAGTCACCGGAATAGAGAATCTTTCGGCCGCCTACCTCCACCAGTATCATGTGTGCGTCGAAGGCAGAGTGGTCGGTGAGCAGAGGTGTAATCTTGAACGGTCCCACCGCGAAGGACTCGAAGCTGCGGAAAGGGTGAACCACCTGAGGCAAGGAGCCACCGGTCAGCGCAGCAGTCAAACGCATCAGCGTCTCGGTGGGACGTCCACACCAGACAGGCCAGCTGCCTGGCAGTCCACGAAGCAGACCGTAGTGGTCTTGGTGCGGATGGGATACCACCACGCCGTCGACGGGGGTTGATGTGTCCAGTGATGGCGGTACCGACTCACCATCTTCGGGTTTGCCATCAAGGGGGCTACCAGCGTCTAGAATGAGCCGGTGCTCCTGATAGGCGATCTCGATGCAGTTTCCACCGATCTGGTGGGCGGTTCGATGGACAATGAGCCTCGGGTTTTTGTTGTCGTGGCTCACCTCGACCATCAGATACAGACTTCGAAGCGGGATCGGGCTTCTTCGAGGGGGACTACTGCCTGGTCGAATAGGCCGTAGCCCATGAAGCATCCCATCGCAATGTAAATTTCAGCATGGGGGCTTGGTGGCAGAGCATCAATTGAGTTTCGGAGCTTACTGCTGTCTGGATCGTGGTTCACGAGGGCGAGTAGGAGCATGGGAGGCTCGTCGCTGAAAGCACCGAGATTCTTGGCGCAGTCTATCAACCCGAGGGCTTGCTTCTGGTTGAAGAGCCCCACCATCTCGTCCTTGAACGCCTTTACGTTGGCAGCGTCCTCGAGAAAGCGGTTGATGTCGACGATGTGGGAGTGGATGCCTGCCGGATCGGCGATGGCTCGGCCTCGACCAGCACCAGCCGGCGGCTATCTTGCTGCTTGCGGATGGCACCGTTGGACGGCCAGTGAACCGCTACGAGGTCGAATCGCCCATGGGGGTTGGCGTATTCGATATCGCAGACGTAGTAGTCCGTCGCCCGGCTGACGCCGCCGAAGTTGTTGTCCCGGAGGATGAGTTGTTGGGCTTCGTGTTCTTCCTTGGGATGCTGACTGAGGAAGAGGTCCATCGTCTGCTTTAACACGGGCATTTGACCGAGCCACGCTTCGACGTCCGAACCGGTGCTGATCGCCGCTTTCGGCAGCGCTCTTTCGAGAGCACCGCCGTCGCCCTCGGCGTACTCCGGGTCGAAGAAGGCGACGTAGCCCCCTGGCCCGGTAGAGAGCTTCAGCAGGTTCCCTCCCGGTAGTAGATGTTGACGTAGTCTTCTCGAATTTCGAGACAGAGGCTCCGGTCAGCCAGCACCCGCCTTCGGAGAGGAGTCAGTATTCCTTCGTTTAGGTCGTTCATGAATTTCTTACTTAATCCCCTCATCTCAATCCTTCCTTTTTTCGAGTTTTGCTTCTTAACTGTATCACGTCCCAGAAGTTCTGTAAACCAAACTGTGCTTCGGTTCGCGCGGCTTTGTTTAGGCTCCCCCGGACAGACTCGAACTGCCGACCTAGTGGTTAACAGCCACCCGCTCTACCAACTGAGCTACAGGGGATAGAATTAAAAGTATTAGAATTGCGGCTCTGTGTCAATAAATTGCCACGGTTTGGAGATTACGAGCTGGCGGGCATAAAGGCATCGAATCTCAGCAATGGAGCCTTTTTACTACTTCCATGGTGATAGCTTTGAGTAAACTCGATTTCACTGATATCAACTGTAAATGCGGCATTGACATAGCAGCAGGATCAGCGATGTCCTCGTGACTAGCCGGTGAGGCCGTCGACTAAGATGGTGAATCCGATTAAATCGTAACGTTCGCCCTCAACTTATTAGAGTTGATTCGGTAGCGGCCTCTTAAAAATCTGCTGGATGATTGTGAGAGTGGAAGGTTTTGCTATGGCGCAAAACATTTCGCCGTCCGGCGCATCGAGCCGCCATATCGCACTCAAGCTATTTTTCTGCCCGAACAATCCTTATCACGGAACTCCATCTCTTGTTCGCCGATGGTGCGCCTGCCTCCGGACTGGCTCATCCATTCCCGGCTCATTTATGTGGTGCTCTATCGCAATGGTTAGCTCTTGCTCAGCGTCATAACTTCTCAGCAGGATACTATTCTCTTTTCAACATTCAAGGTATTCTCCGGTCCCTTCGAAATTGCTGAAGTATTCAGTTATCAACCATAACTTCGTTTCTGAACTGCGTGAGGAACAGATATCCCTCTCGTCTACCGGCATTTTCGATTTTGATGCTTCTCAAGACACCTGTTTCAAGAAACCCGAGATCTCGCGGCAACTGCTGTGCCCTGTTCTCTCCGAGCGCCGCATTGCCTATGCTTCTTGGCATTGCCGCCGTTCGGATAATCAGTCCAAGCCGAGTTCTTCCCTGATAATCTTCTGAAAAGTTGCCTTGGGGAGGGCGCCGGTAAGCATCTTGGGCTCACCGACAAGCGGAATGAACATGATAGATGGAATACCTTGGATTTTGAACTCTCGCGCGATTTCCGTTTGGGCGTCGGTGTCTACCTTCCAAACATTCAGCCTGCCCGCATAATCCTTTGAGAGCTCCTCGATGATAGGTGCTACCATCTTGCAGGGGCCGCACCAGTCCGCATAGAAATCGATGATGCCGGGAATTTTGCCCTTATATTTCCACTTTTTCTCATTTTGGTAGTCAAATACTTTCTCCTTGAAAGTTTCTGATGTCAATTTCTCTGCCATTTCAAGTTCCTTATCTAAGCTCACTCTGTTCAATGTTTGCAGTGAGGTTGCCTTGCCCTAATTAGGGGCTATTCCATGCGATGGGGCCGCGCGGCGAGTTGTTCTTCCACCAGCAAGATGAATATATGCATCATTGCCAGAAAAAGCAAGTGTCTGATTACGCGGTGGAAAAACTAACTCCGCGGGAATCCATCTCTGCCGCGGGATTTACTATCCAAGATGATCCCGATTTAGCGGCTTGAACTTAAGATATTGGGCCTCAATTCCACGAGACTCAGCTTCCATTGCTGGGAAGTGGTTTCCCCTCCACCAGCAGCTCGCCGGCTTTGGGAGGGGCATCGGTATCGGATTCGAATCGGTTGCCGTTGAAGCCCCTTCGCGGATTTAGGCGCAAGAGACCGAACCATGATCTCAGATGAACGGCAATCAGCCGCCGGTTTCGGAGGCGAAAAATTAAAGGTAGGTCCTGATGGCCTCCGCAAGGCGTCGGTAGGTTGAAACCCTCTTTGCATCGTTATTATCCAAGAGGGTTACTCGAAATCCGGGAAGCTGGCTGCAGAAACCGCTTAGCGGTACCGAGCAGATGCCCGTGGCCCCCAGAAGCCAGTAAACAAAGCGCTTATCGGGGGCAACACTGCCGGCAAGCTCCTCCACCTTCGAGGCCACCGCCGAATTCTCGATTGGGGGTAGCGTTCCGCTGTCAGGAAGCTTCCGGTTAAAGACAATCGTAAGGTAGAAGGCTCCGCTTGGCCTCTGAACGATAATTCCGGGAGTTCCCGAGAGTATGGACACAGCTTCATCGGCTCGTTTGGAAAACATTGCCGCCCGCCCTTCCAGGTGACTTGGATAACGGCTATCCGAAAATATCTTGGGCACCGCCATTTGAGGGAGTGTCGTGGAGCAAACCTCCAGGCGCTTTGCATCCAAGAGGCTTGTAATATAACGACGGAAAACCTTGTCCCGTTCTTGGTTAAAAACTTCCATCCAACCGCAGCGTGCGCCGGGCCACGGTATCTCCTTGGAGATGCTGCGGAATGCAATACCCGGCACCTCCCCGATTACCTGACTAAGCGCCGCTGTTCTTACTCCCGGGTAGATGATATTTGCATAGGTTTCATCGCATAGTACGAAGAGATCGTTCTCGCGGGCCACCTCGATAATGGCTTCCAAGGTGGGAATTGGATAAACCGCGCCCGTGGGATTATCCGGATTAATCAGCAGAATACCCGCCACCGAATCGTTGTACTTTACTTTGAGTCGAATATCTTCAATATCCGGCTGCCATCCGTTATCCGGATCCAACCTGTAGGTGAGATGTTCGTAGCCCGAATGCGAAGCCTCCCCCGATGAAAATGTAGAGTAGGCAGGCGAAGGACCCAAAATCCGAGCCTCCCTTCGCAGATGGGTGAATGCGGTGGACACCGCATCCCCGAGTCCATTGAAAAAAAGGATATCCTTTGCGCCAATCCGAGCTCCGCCCCTCTTGTTTACCTCCTCCGCCAGGAAGCACCTGGTGTCAAAATTGCCCGCGGAATCCGTATACTCATAGCTGCGATCCTCTTTTGCCAGCGATTTTACAATTTCCTTAATCCACTCCGCCACCGACTCACCCTTCTGAACCGGATCTCCTATATTTTCCCAGGTAATATCCACACCCAATTCAGTAAACAACTTGGCTGTCTGGACAATCTCCCGAATCTCATAGCGAAGTTGTCCCGCCCCAATATGCACGATGTTCCGTCTCATTACCTAGCATTCCTTTACTAAAAAAGTGACCTTTGGCATCGTCCGTGTTATTTTGATCGCCGAAAGCCTGAGTTCCGCGTCCTAAACCAGGATAATAAAAAAAGGGCCCTACAGAGGCAAGATGGGCCATGGAGAGAAGCCGCGGTCTGCCGCCCCTAAATTCCCTCCAACAGGAGCGCCAGCGCCACGGGCGGCGCTATCAGCAAAAGAGCGAGCGGCAAATCGGATAAGGTTAGTTTCGATTCCACGGTGCTGGGATTGTCTACATAGCATCGGGATAGGAGGGCCTCGGCACATAGATCCGCCCTTCTCAAGGCGGCGCCGGCCATGGGTAAGCTCAGAACCAGAGCCCGCCGAAAGAGTCCCCCATAAATGTACCTGCCCCTAAATTCCCGTCTAGCAGCCCCAGCTTGCCCTGTCCACTCCCTCCCGCGCCCCCGTAATCCCCTACACAGAGCCGCATCTCGTACAGTCGCGGCCTCGTCGAGAAGCATTGGAATAAAGGCCAGAGTAAGAGAAATCGCGGCAGCTAAGCTACCTCGCCACCGTATTGGCAGGAAAACGAAAACCCTCTTAATCGCCGCCGCCAAATCCCAGGGATCGGTGGTAACCGCCAATAATTCGGCGGCCAGCAGCAAAACGAGCAGTCTAGCCGAACGCAGCGCACCCATGAGTAGGCCATTCTTCCCCACGGGCAGTGTTATCGCGCCGAGACTAAGCCGAGATTCCACATCACTCAAACCTCCCATCAGCACCATCGCGATTGACATAATCAACCAGAATATCAGGGGTCGCCTCAGCATTGCCAACCTTGTCTTGGCGAGAATATGCATCAGCACAGTTATCAGTCCAATTAGTGCTATTACCGGTGGCTTCGCTATCAGAGTCAGTACGCTCCAAACAAGTAGTTCGAGCAGTTTCAATCTCGCATCATGGCGGTGCATCAAACTTACGCCATAGCGAAAGTGGAAAAAACTAACCTCCCTCAAGTTCGCCTCATCTTGTTTCTCTCTCGGCCTTCCCCTGTGATATTCATGAGTATTTCCGGTTTCCTATGTGCCCCAGGTCATCGAGGAAATCACCCCGGGCGGGCGCCGAACTCCATAGTCTTCCACCTTGGAAATCAATTCCTCGGGCCTGCCCTCGGCGGCTATGCGCCCTGCCTCCATCAGAATCAGCCTATCTGCATGGGCGAGCATCTTATCCAAATCGTGAGTTATCAGCAATATTGTCTTGCCGGCCTTGTGAAGCCTCAGTAAAACCGAGATGAGCTTGGCCGACCCCCCCCAGTCCAAATCGGTAAATGGCTCGTCCAACACCAGTACATCGGGGTGCATCGCGAGCACACCTGCAACCGCTAGGCGACGCTTCTCGCCACCCGAGAGGCTGTGCGGTCGTCTTCGATCGAGGCCCAGAAGTCCAGTTGCCGCGAGGGAATCGGCAACACGCTTCTTAATTTCAGTTCGCCCCAGCCTTAGATTTTCCGGACCGAATGCCACGTCTCTTGCCACGGTCTCCCGTAGGAGTTGACTGTCCGAATCTTGAAAAACCAGTCCCACTCTCCTACGCGCCCCCGCGAGGTTGTTCAAGATATTAACTCCATCTAGCAGTACACAGCCGGTGGTGGCCCTTGCCAGTCCGTTCAAATGCCTCATCAGAATTGTCTTACCGCTGCCATTCGCTCCCGCCAAAACCACAAAGTTGCCGGGCTCGATGCTTAGGTTTACATCTCTAAGACCATGGGTACCGTCGGCGAAGACGTGTGTAACCGAGCGCAGTTCGATAATGGGTAATCTCAAGCAATCCTGTCCCTGAAAAAATACGCAACGGCGGCGGCGGCAAGAGCCTTGATTGCATCGCCTGCCAGAAAGGGAAGGGTGTACTTTGTCCAGGTTAGCATCCAGCTCGAGTCTTCGACAATGCTCGTAAGCCGGTAGTGCATCCAGGGTAGGCCTGGAATATAAATCGCTATCGAAGCAATGAATGATGCGAGAATGTAGAAAAACAGGGTGCGCGGAGCCGCGAGCAACCCCGCGACCATCGCCGCCAAAAGGTAACCGACAAGGAAGCCGCCGGTTGGTCCGGCCAGTATCTGAATTCCCCCGCTACCCCCCGAGAAAACAGGAAGGCCCAGAATTCCCAGGAAAAGATACAGTCCCACGGCCGCGACTCCGCGCCAGGGTCCAAGCATCAAACCCGCTAGGATTACGAACAGTGTGGCAAGAGTAAATGGCACTACCGGATTCCACGGCGCCGGAAAGCTGAAAATGGTCCCTACTACAATCAGCGCGGTGAAGGCTGCTACCAGCACCAGAGATCGAAGCGAGGTATCCTTCATATGTGTTATCTCCCGGCGACCCGCGAGGGCCGCAAGTGTTCGATGAGCAGGCTAGCATATGAATTGTCGTGGTGCATAGCCGGGATTGTCTAGAAGCACTCGGGGGAACCTACTATGCTTTAGGAAAATTGCAATAATGAGCAGCCTTATAGCCGTGGATTCGGATGGCAATATCTATGTGGCGGATACGAGCAACCACCCCATCCGGAAGTTGGAGTACAGGCTTCCTTAGGGAAGCGTATCAGGGTTAGGGTGGGCGGCGGACTTGCATTTCTCTGGTCGGCGCCAAGCCTCTCATGGATGCGGTTTGGAAGTTTTCGACACCCCCTCTCCGCGTGATTTTTGGACTTCCATCTCACGCTGAGGTCCTCTTCCTAGACTGGTTAGTCTCCAGCGCCTGGCCGTGGGCGCCACCCACATCGAGGCCAAAAGCACCCCGACGCATTGGCCCTGTGCAGGTGATGGGCAGGGATTCGGGATTTATTGCCGCCGTACCACTCCGAAAGGCCATATATCAGCGGAAGAGAGTTAACAGCAGAAACTCCCTGTGGAGAGATGTTCTAGAATCGACGCATCAGCCAATGCTTAGCTCTGAGCCTCACTCGGGTGACTGGGTCCTTGATTTGCCTGGTACTACGCCTAACAGGCCTCCTCGGCTCCTCTGGGCTGGGAATGGTCTTCGATAATCGGTGATTGCAGAGTTTTCTTTTCTCGCGAATGCGTGTATGATGTATCCATACTCAGTGGGTGAGTGAGTGGGTGAGTGAGGAGGAAAACAATGAAAACACGATTCTATGGATACAGCATCCTGGTTCTAGGCCTAGCGATACTCCCGGCATCCTGCAAGATTACTATCTCTTCTCCAAGTCCCCCAAGTCCCTCAATCAAGGCATGGGTGGTGAGCACCCTAGCCGGCAGAGGCACGGGGGGTTTTGCGAATGGCGCTGGCACCTGGGCACGGTTCAATTACCCCACCGGCGTGGCCGTGGATTCGGCCGGCAATGTCTATGTGGGGGATGAGGGCAACCATCGCATCCGGAAGATAACGGCGGCAAAAGTGCTAGTGGTAAGCACCATAGCCGGCAGTGCTACGGCTGGTTTTCGGGATGACACCGGCGCCGCGGCACGGTTCCACACCCCCCGTGGCATGGCCGTGGATTCAGGTGGCAATGTCTATGTGGCGGATGATGACAACCACCGAATCCGGAAGATAACGGCGGCAGGAGAGGTGAGCACCCTAGCCGGCAGTGGCGCGGGGGGTCATAGGGATGACACCGGCACCGCGGCACAGTTCAATCGGCCCTATGGCGTGGCCCTTGATACATCCGGCAATGTCTATGTGGCGGATAGGGAAAACCATCGCATCCGGAAGATAACGGCGGCAGGAGAGGTGAGCACCATAGCCGGCAGTGGCGCGGAGGGTTTTGCGAATGGCAGAGGCGCCTCGGCACAGTTCAATGAACCCCGTGGCGTGGCCGTTGATTCAGCTGGCGATGTCTATGTGGCGGATTCGGGCAACCATCGCATCCGGAAGATAACGGCGGCAGGAGAGGTGAGCACCCTAGCCGGCAGCGGCACGCGGGGTTTTGCGAATGGCATCGGCACTGCGGCGGAGTTCAATAATCCCACCGGTGTGGCCGTGGATTCAGTCGGCAATGTCTATGTGGCGGATGAAGTCAACCACCTCATCCGGAAGATAACGGCGGCAGGAGAGGTGAGCACCATAGCCGGCAGTGGCAGGGAGGGTCATAGGGATGGCACCGGCACCGCGACACGGTTCCATCAGCCCACCGGCGTGGCCGTGGATACCTCCGGCAATGTCTATGTGGCGGATTATATCAACGAACGCATCCGGAAGATAACGGAGGCAGGAGAGGTAAGCACCCCAGCCGGCAGTGGCACGAAGGGTCATAGGGATGGCACCAGCACCGCGGCACAGTTCAATCAGCCCTATGGCGTGGCCGTGGATACCTCCGGCAATGTCTATGTGGCGGATTCGGGCAACAATAGAATCCGGAAGATAGAGGTGGCAAAGGCGGTGCTCACCCTAGCCGGCAGAGTCGCGAAGGGTTTTGCGAATGGCAGAGGCACCGCGGCACAGTTCAATAACCCCTACGGTGTGGCTGTGGATTCAGCCGGAAATATCTATGTAGCGGATAGGGAAAACCATCGCATCCGGAAGATAACAATAAAGACAGTGAATTCACAGGAAGTTGCAGATGTGGACAACC
>Ga0056129_1000397_pt1 | contig 11077 bp, 15 predicted proteins | sample WorMetLIZISLAND1_FD_71118 | JGI IMG/M metagenome (GOLD analysis project Ga0056129, IMG submission 71118) | Marine gutless worms symbiont microbial communities from Max Planck institute for Marine Microbiology, Germany - Olavius loisae LIZARD... ...
ATCTACGACAGCAAAAACACTTAAGCTGCCAAGGAACAGCCACACTTGGTGCCTCTGTTGATAACTGACGGAGTGACAGTAGTCGATTCAGTGTTGGCCAGTGAGAACAGAAAGACAGCATTACGTAACAGGCATCGATTCTGTTGAATCCAGTAAAACATCATGTCTAAAAAACAACTCTAGTCTTCTGCACACAAATGCTGTCATAAGTCCGTTTATGATGCTTGCTTCGTGTGTGGTATTCAAACAAGCAATGCAGTAATCTGCAGAAATGGTTGCAAAAGTCGACAGCGCATTCTGGATGTTGGCACATGGCAGATCCAGCACAAGCTCATCAGGGCTGAGTGTTGGGCTTTAAAGTCTGTAATGGTCATGATACTGTGACGCACTGTGATCACTCTGGACAATAGTTAACGCTACAGAACACATGCCACGGAACAGTGAGTGAGTGAGTAGTTTCTTAACGGCACATCAGCACAATTAGGCTATACAGTGCCACTCAAGTTGGATGTTGGTTCTCTCATACACTGTCACAACTACACTTTTGGTGGCACGGGCATTGTGGTTCAAATAGACGAAAGCCTGGTATTTCACAGCGCAAGTATCACATAGGCCGAAACGTAGAGCAGCAATCGGTGTTTGGTCTATATGACACAGCAACAAAACAAGGCCACGTTCAGCTGTGTGAGTGAGTGAGTAGTTTCAGCTAGTAGATGACACACGCACCCAGACTCTGATACCACCACAATTATTCAACGATTTGTCCAGACAGATGCACGGTCTACCTGCCGACTTGGGGTACATCACATGACTGTCAACCATTCACAAAGTTTCCTTAATCCAACGATGAACCACGGTAGAATCTTGACATACCAGTCTCGTTACACAGTAGATCAACGTAGATCAAGCAGAACAGGTACAGTTTGTCATCAGCCGAGTAAAAGCAACATAGCACAAACTACACTGCACTTTTCAGCCCACTTACACCGTTCTATCGTCTCATATCTACACGAGATAACACAAAGCAGCACAGTTAGGAAACGGACGAGAACAAATCATGGAGAAACTGAACAGACTGACAATAGTGACTAAACAGTTCAGTGAAGATGAACTTATAACAAAACCTAGATAACGATGCGGACCTCGCACGTTACAGACAAGTATGCAATGAGCTGACGCAGTTCTGCATGGGAGGCAGCAAGACAATGACCATGATTAGAAAGTCAATGCTGGCGAAAAAGACCACCTGATGTACACTTCTATCAATATTGTTCATTTAACAAGAACACTATTACTGACGTTAAACAGAAGATGCCGAGCTACACAGAGGCGCTCAACGCTGTCCTCTATAATGCCACTTTGGACGCATTTCAAAAGGATCTCCATAAGACCGAACAAACGTGTCTGAAGGAGAATGCCAAGATTGTGGCCAAAGCTTGGAGAACAGTCAAATTGAGCAACCAGAACGTGAAGGAATTCTCCTTCCATAAAACCGAAAACCGATTCAGAAACACAGGACAACAGCATACTAGACAGAACAGACACCACCAATACGATAACACGGACCAACGCTATACAGACAGAACGAACGAAGTACGAGATAACACACGCAGGAGAAAGTCGTACAGAGTCTTTACTAGTAATAGACGACCGTATAGAAATGAGGATACAGACTCCACTGACGAGTACTATTACCGACCTCAAGAACACAGACAATAGAGGTAGGAACGTGACGGTCGCGATACCTGGTACAGGAGAAACAGATACTACGACAGACCTCCTGAACACCGTTATGGGAGGGATTCTGACAGACAACATGTCGGTCATGACTACAGACAGACTGTAGAACACTACGACGAAAACTTCCCACCTTTGCCTCGTCACGACAACAGGCATTCCAGCTATCGGACGAGAGACAACAGACAATATTACGGATATTCCCGCAACGTTGCAGCAAAATTTCTACACTTCAAAATCGCCAAATTTAGATGCAGCTAAAATATAGTGTTTTAAAGTATCAAAAAACTTGTCAAGATTTAGACGGATGGGAGGTATGCATGTCTGTCAGCATTCCGGGTCACGACACAGTCAGCCGGATGAGCGAGCAGCGAAAAACAGTCGACAGTTTTCCAGACTGCCGGTCAATCAGCACAGAGGCACGAAGTTGGAAAGATGTTTTGATACAGTTTGCATCAACCGTCGTCTCGAGTAAAACGTCGACTGTTGTGATGTTGCTGATTCACCATGGAACCAAAATGGCAGAGAGTATCTAACCATCTCGGTCAAGTTTGCGGAAGCTTGCGGTAACGGAGTACTGGGCAGATCCATACCTCAGCGTGAGCCAACCTCTGCCAGTGTCGACGTCGCTGTCAAAGCAACTACAACGTCCGCATTGGTCGGGATGGAGGCCGTCAGCACAACCTTGGAGCTACTGAACAGCGAGTGACAAAGCTACGGCGCCAGCCACGATGGAAGAGATCGCCACGTGGCAGTTGCCACCACAGATCAACCGCGAGGACATGGCAACGCTGATGGTCCATCGACCGGCTGCACGCCTAGCCGACCTTCAGCAAACGGTTGATAGCCATCTACTGCGATCCGATCAAACGGCCTACGGTGCCGCTGAAACCCGGCTGGCTTTTCAAGCCATGCAGGTGTACGAGCAGAGAATGACAGAACATTTGAGTCAGATCTAGCACAAGCTCATCAGGGCTGAGTATTGGGCTTTAAAGTATGGTAATGGTCATCATACTGTGACCATCACTCTTGACAATACTTAACTACAGAAAAGACGCCAAGGAACAGACATATCTTGTGCCTTTGTTGGTAACTGACGGAGTTTAACTGTTGGATGGTAACGATATGTAATCAGAACAACAGTAGAAAACCCGGCCCACGATACAGGATGCAGTTACAGTACATGGCATAGAAAACAAAGACATCTACGACAGCAAAAACACTTAAGCTGCCAAGGAACAGCCACACTTGGTGCATCTGCTGTTAACTGATGGAGCAACATCACTGGATTCAGTGTTGGGCAACGAGAACAGAACCACAGCATTATGTAGCAGGCATCTGTTCGTGTGCACAAACTTTGTATGCATTGAAAGTACTACGAGCATATGGTATGTGCGACTCTGCGCTACAAAGCATCTACAAATCCGTCATCGTAGCCAAACTGCTGTATGCGACCTCTGCCTGGTGGGGATTTGCAGTAGCCATTGATAAGCAGAGAAATAACGCATTCCTCCTACGTGGTCAACGTAACGGCGTATGCCCGACGGATGCGTCCACACTTGAGAAGCTGTGTGTTTCATCCGATAAACATTTGTTTGACGCAATCCTGGCAAATCCCAACCACGAGTTAACCAACTTCTACCACCATTTTCAGTCACTTCTCAAAGCAACATGCTATGGCCGCGTGCGTGCAACAGACAGTTTACATGATAACTATTATCACCTTTGTCTGTATAATTTTATAAACAGAATGCTGTACAAGAACTCTTACTGATATTATTCCCCAATTTTTATTAATCAATTGTATATTTATAATTTCTAGTATATATTCATAATCGTGCTCCACATTCTGTCAGTGGCGTTTTAATAAACAAATATTGTACTGTGTTGATAAAACATCATGTCTACCTAGTCTTGTGCACACAAATGCTGACATAGGCCCGCTTATGTCGCTTGCAGCGTGTGTGGCAGTGGAATAAGCAATGCACGAATCTGCAGAAAAGGTTGGGAAAGTTGACAGCGAATTCTGGTCATCGGCACATGGCAGATCCAGCATGAGCTCATCAGGGCCAAGCACTGGGTTTTAAAGTATGGTGACGGTCATGATACTGTAGCCATACTGTGATCACTCTTGACAATACTTAATGCTACAGAACATATGCCAAGAAACAGACATATCTTGTACCAATGCTGCTAACTGATGGAGATTCGGTTTTGGGGGCACATCAAATGCTGTATTTGCATGACATCACATTGACACTACACAGGAAGAACAGACAACCCATTAGGCAGACGCAGGGATGCAACACACAGGCCGTCATCACTGAAGTTAAGGCAGTTGACCAGCATTCTGGCGATGAACATAAAGCATCAGATAACCAGTCTGTTGTTAACGAGTCTGTTGGTGGAGATGTGGCAGCTGACCAGCAGTCTGTCGTCGATGGACATCAGACATTAGATAACCAGTCAAGCCAGCTGGTTGCTGACGTTGTTACATGGTGTCAGACTGTCAGTCATAGTAAGAGTGGATGACAGTCAAATAAACTAAATCCCAACGTCCATGGTCAGTAGTTCCACTCCACTGCCAGCATCAGTCGACACTGATCAAGCACCACAACAGCCATAGCAAGTTGGACATTAAGCATGGCAAGAACAAAGTCAGGTCTGAGCATGCAATTTGTTCAGTACAGTGCACGTGTGTGACAGCAACATTTTTTTCACCATCGCTGTAAAAGAACTGCCTACAAATTGCGAAACGTTACCGGTTATGTTTTGAAAATACAAGACAAGACAAGAAGACTGTCAGTCTTTGTACTCCTCTGGAAGAACATGTAATCCAGTAGATCTCCAAAGTTCTTTAATTTGCTGTCTGAATGGACAAGAATGTGCCAAAGCCTTCCGGTCTCAACTGCCATCAGTATGGAATGAAGATATTTTCTTCCAACAGATGAAGGTTGCCATCAAACAAATGAAAGTAACCAGCAACTGCGCTACACAGAGAATTGCTTTGATCCACACCTACTGCAGAACTCTTACTAAAATAAAGAAAAAAAATAGTACTTGCAGAATCTTGTTGCTGATCACAGAACACAGTACACAAAGCTAAGCAAAGCAGCAATGCAGAGTGTTGCATTGTGTAGAATTGCAATTTTGCTGACTTGATACGTGTTTGATAGTTACCGGTAAGTAGTTTCCACACCAGTAAAGTGACTAGACCACAGACAACAGATAAAACAGCAACTGGACATAGAAGGCACAAGACACAATGTACAAGAGTACATTATATTGTTTAAATTCTTCTTGTTGTATTCTGCCAGTTGATGTGTTAATTTTATTCACCATTTATTCCTTTATGTGTGTTGTGTGGTAGCGAGTGGACGGCACAATTAGGCTATACAGTGTCATTCATGTTGAATGTTCTGGAAAAATTATAAGTTGTGTGGGAGTACGTATAGTATCAGTCGTAGGCCTAGTTGTAGTGTATGTTATGCTAGTCTAGTTTCTTGTGCTACTCCATCATATTGTTTCATTTCGTGTTCATTAACTGGGTGTTTGTACTCGAGTAATAACATACGTTGTCACGTATACTGTTCTGCGTATTCATCGAAACTTCTGTGGATTATCAGCCTCATCCTGCTGTTGGGAGTATGCAGATTATTACTACTGTTAAATACCGACTGTGTTTGCTGATAACCATACATTTTATCAACATGGTGTTTAAGTATTCTGCTTAGAACTGCCGAAGCGGATAAGTTCATGTATTTCTGATGCACCCAGAGATTCGTCGAAGATGGATTAGAGCCAATCGGAGGAAAGATTCGTTCCCACGCAGCATTCCAGTATATGCATGCAATATGGCAATGCCGATGACAAAGATAAGCACGATGGACTGTGTGATGTGTCGGACACTGGTCAAAACAACGGAAATGCCAACTTCGATTCTGACGATGACAGCCAACCAATGCCAGTGACTTCAGAATCTGTAAAGGTTAAGTGGAAATCAGTACTAACAGCACATTGTACCAAGAAAGTGAAGTTCAGCACAGTCAAAAGGAAGTGGTCAAAGTCGGATTTTGATCATAGTAATTGATGAGGGAATTTATGAGACAGTAAAGCTTCCTGGTATCCAGGAAAATTATCCGAGTTGTTTTTGATGACAAATACTTATTCAGCACCATTGTGCAGCACTCTATTTCATATGTGCATACTTCTGGTGACAATACATTCCAGGTCGACAATGACGAACTTCAACTGTTCCTTGCATTACTTCTACTTAGTAGTTATGCTGTGCTCCCTCAAAGGCACGTGTGCTTACACACACTTCTGTCACATGCTTACCTTTGCATCAGGTAGGCTTTCTTGTTTTATTTATACCATGTTGCTTTCTATCAGTCACAGTAAAAATTCAATTCTCTCTCAGTAATTACAAAAAAGTCCAGCCGTCGCTGACAACACCGCAACGCTTCTGCAAGCGTTGTGCAATTTATCTAAGAACAGATGGCTACTACAGGTAGGCTGATCTGAAGTTACTACAAAGTGCATTAAAAAAAGAAGATATCCAGCCAAGATGACACTGTGAACGATCTGTGACAACTGCGCACTGAGAGCGGCATATAGAGGCTTCCCATTATGCGAAAAGCTGAACTTCTTGGCAGTGCTTCTGCGTTACAACGCAACTGACTGGCACGACAACCTGCCAGCAGCCACAAAGGCCAATTGGGATGCGATAAAGACAGCACTCCAACTACGCTATCAAGATTCAGATCTGTTGCAATGCCGCAATGCCAGCCAGTTGTGGAACCGTGTGCAGAGTTCCGACGAGAGCGTCGATAGATACATCACCTGCATGCGCAAATTGGCACCGGCTGTGGGGATGGAAGGAGAGCAACTCTGCTACATCTTGCAACGAGGTTTACGCCCACAGTTGTTGGCGTACATGATCCAGTCGCAGCCCACGTCTGTTGATGATTTCGTCAAAGCCACCTGTATAATGGAGGCCACCTGTTGCGATGATGCAACAGAGGCAACGTCGTTCAATGCCTCGTTCAGTCGAGTCGTGGCCGTCCTGGCCGCCTATCAGCAGGCCAGGTCGGCCTGCTGATACACAAGTTCACTAGCAAGCTAGCGGCGAATACAGTGAGCAGCATCGAGGGACAACCGAGATCATCATCTCTGACGAGACTTAACCCTGTACCCATCATGTCACGTTCACAAGCACAAGATGGAACCAGTCAGCAGGGCCGCATCACCCGCAGTCCTGGCGTGGACGAGGAGGCATGCTTCGCCAGCCGCCCACAACGGTCAACGGTCAATAAGCAGCAACTACCAACTGCAACTACCGTGGTGGTAAGCATGTTCCAGGTCGTCAGAATTGTAGAGCAGCTGAGGTAGCTTGTTACAACTGTGGAAAGACCGGGCATCTGGCCTGCATGAGTCATAGTGCGTGCTGTTCCATGATGAAACGTGCACGCCCCAAGGACTTTCACATTATGTTTGCTTACATTTGTAGTTCCCATGCCCTCTGTTGTCTGACTATTAACGACATCATTTCTCTACCAGCATGATGTCTTAGGCCTGTACAAACTGACTGACATTGTCACTGTAGTGTAGTTTCTCCTTAAACACAAAGCTGCCATCCCTTCCCTATGATTTTACCAAATGTTGCGGTCAAAATTTTGAGTGGAAGGGAGGCATATGGAGGGCAGCTAGATATTACAGTGTCTGGTAAGGTCAGTCCAGCATGTGTAATGTAGGCTTTTTCATTTTGTTGTAAAAAAAAACTTACCTAATGCATTCAATTCTTGTTTTCCAAGGTTCATCTTGTTGCACTCTGTTACTCTTCTGATTTCAAAACATATGGTTTCCAAGTTGTTTTGCACAAGTTCGTGAGATGAAGCATTTAAGTACTGATGGATTTGACATGATGGGAAGTCAAGTTTAATGGGTCGCTTGTACAGACTGCGTGTGATAACTTGGCTTTAAATGGCTTGGATTCGCCGAGTCCTTCGGTGCAGACTTTTTCTGCACAATGTGCTTAGCCACACAGGAATATGTACAGTCAAAATACTATGAAAAAGTATTTAAACTGCAAACTGAATCAGAATACCGTGCAGATCTTGATGTGATTGCTTGCGGTAAGCAGACAAGTCTTGCCTGCTCACATGGTGTGATAAGAGACTGTATTTTGAATGAGATTCCTCGTTTTCATGTTACACGAAATTACAGCCTTGACATAATTCATTTGTCCTTGAAGGAATTGTGCTGCTTGAACTGTATTGCACCATTTCATTAATGTGCAGCATTACCTGACGTACTGTCTGCTGAAATTACTAACTTCTGAGGAGTAATTGACATTGAAAGATGTAATAAGCCACCTGATATAAATCCGATTGACATTCCAGGGCATCTGTATCCGTCAATAAAAGCTGTACAGTCTTGGGCATTGCTGAAGTATCTTCCTTTAATGCCTGGCAATATAGCAGCTAAAGATGATTGCACACTGGCATTTTCTGTTGCATTTGTGTGAACTAATTGATGCTATTTTCGCCTAAGTTCACTTTAGGTATGGTGGCTTATTTACATGAGATGATTGCTGATCATTTCAGCATGATTAGTGAACTGTATGTTGATGAGGTGACAGGAATTCCGTTGAAACCGAAGCACCATGTGATAATACATTTTCCGACCATTATCATGCAGAGTGGACCACTTGTTGGTATGAGCTGTATGCATTACGAATTTAAGAAGTTTCTTTAAGCGCTGTGCACATAATATGTGCAATTTTACAAATGTGTGTCAGACATAGGAAGAAGAAGAAATATTACAGGACCCGATAATTGTAGGCCCAATAAACCCAATTCAACCTCTACAGATTAATTTTGACTTTGGAGCAGATGCAGATAATGATGATCAAGAAATAAACATGACAGAGGAATTGGCATTATTACCGATTAATGAAGATGCCGCGGAATATTGGCGACAATTGAATACATATAACCAATTCAAAGGTAACGAAGACGCTGCAAAACTTTGATTAGTTAAGGCATTATTTATTGAAGCCGCGTGTGATTGGCTTGATAATTTGGAGCCACAAAAGAAAGACACATATAACCACCTCGAAACAGCTTTCAAGAAGCAGTACATTCAGCCGTCAGTTTTACGATTTAGGAGCGCTTGTGAGTTGTTAAGTAAAAAACGACGGCCGGCTGAGACTGTCGACGCGTATGTCAGTCGTTTGCGGACACTTTCTAAGAAAGTGGATGTTGATGATAAAGCTCTACTTCATGCTCTTTTTAGTGGTTTGAAGTCCCCCATGACCAGCTATGTCTTGGGTAAGAACCCTCAGACGTTTGCGGAGGCAGTTGACGCTGCAAGATAGGCTGAATTCAGTGTAGTAGAAGGTGCATCTCATGCCAACCAGCAACTGTGCACGCAACTAGCTAAGATGCGGCAAGGTATACAAAAACTTGCTCAACACTATGATTCAATGTCGTTAACTGCGGCCATTCAAAGGGAGAGGACAAGGTCGCCGACCCCTCCGACAAGTAGTCACCTTCCAGGAGGTGTGAGATGGCGTAGCGTCAGCGAGTGGGTATGCTAGATGTCCGCGGATGACAAACCCCAATCGTCTTCAGAATCGTGCATACTTTTCGGTGCAGTACAATGCGCCAGGAGCGTCAGTGGTTATTTGCATTTTCCACAATTACGACCACGATTTGGATGGTCAGGAACGAGGATCGTTGTAACAATTGCGGGTGCGCAGCGCATCTTAATTTGAATCTTTGCCCTGCCATAAACCAACAGTGTAACTTTTGCCGCAGGTACAATCACTTTAAGATCATCTGTCGTCAGGCGAAGTGACAGCGTGGCCGGTTCATAGCTGGTCTGTCTGAACGAGGCCCAACTACTAACTGTTCTGTTGTAAATAATAAGATTTTAAATCAGTATATTGTAATGAAAGCATAAAATGGGGCTTTAAAATGTTTGGTAGATACTGGAAGCGTATCCTTAGTTATTTCAAGCACTTTAGTTTCAAAGTTAGGCATGAATATTGTAAATACAGAACAGCAGAGTCTGTTATAAACAGCGAATGGACAGCATTTGGATGTAATGGGAGAAGTCGATATTGTTCCATGTATTGTTACATTTAAACAGGCTTAAAATTCCTCATACATTCACTGTGGTTAAGGGACTGTATCCGAGTTTGATATTAGGGAGCGACTTCCTTCACGATAATCATGCTTCTGTTAATTACGGAAACAACACGGTTCGATTTTATGACGATATGATTGTAGTTCCTTTTCAAGGTTTAATGATGGTAAACAATTGTGCTATATTATGTAAAACTATATGTATTCTATGTTTCTATGAGGCGGTATTACCATTAAAAATACCCGCTACATTTGAGGGCAATGAAGTAATTTTATAACCTCTGAGGGGTGTTAGCGACGTCGTCGCTGTTGCGGGCACTATTAATTATGTGCAAAAATTAAATCGCAAAAATAAAAGTACTTAACTATAAACCACATTCGGTAATTTTGAAGAAGGGTTTTAAACTTGCTACTGTTATTAATCCAGCGTGAGTAGCATCTATTTCCAAATTCAAAATACCACAAGAGGACTCATACTCGATAAAAGTTGTAAGTTCCGATATGCTGGAACAATTTGTTAAAGATTACAAATTGGACTTAAATCCAGAATTATTGAGAGATGGCGCAGACATTGATTGCAGTCCAGAGTAGATCGTTTTGCTTGCAGACTTGACAGTCATTTCATGCATTGTATGGATTGTTATAGCACTTTATGGTTACTTGTATCGCTTATATTATACAACGTGTTGGCTCACAGATGTCATTGTGAAATCAAGCATAATCTACAACTGATGCTTTCTTAGCTTTGTGACTATGTTTCCAAAAACTGCACTGCATTTGTTGTACTTTCAGCATTTACATGTAAACATGCATCTGCAATTTCATTCCAGGTTTCTATAGCTGATCCAGATAATCTGTTCACTGACATGTTGTTCAAAATATGTTCTGCTGACCGTAAGAAATCAGTTTTGGTGGCAAAGTCATTGCATCAGTTCACAGAGAAAGGAATTATAATTTACTATTTTACTGATGTGCAAAATATGTCAGTGCTTGAAAGTGAGGTATATTCCTGGGTAGGAAAGAGGGTTCGACGTCTCCTCTATAATCTTCGACCTGGCTTGCACAATTAACAACGGTTTCAAGTCATCAGTTCCATGACCTGCCAACAACTGTGATGCAGCTGGTCGTCATGAGTTAATCGTATACTGCATTGCAGGGATAGCAGTCATGCGTTAACTGGGATAGACACC
>Ga0056129_1000398_pt1 | contig 11076 bp, 8 predicted proteins | sample WorMetLIZISLAND1_FD_71118 | JGI IMG/M metagenome (GOLD analysis project Ga0056129, IMG submission 71118) | Marine gutless worms symbiont microbial communities from Max Planck institute for Marine Microbiology, Germany - Olavius loisae LIZARD... ...
TCTCTGCACTGGCTCAAGATTAATGAACGCATTGAATATAAACTCCTATCACTCACCTACAAAGTTCTCACGACCAGCCAACCTGACTACCTACACAATCTTCGCGTGCCATGTTCTTGGAAAAAGACGCCGCCATTTGACAAAGCAAAGAGTTATCACAAATCCGAAAGAAGTTAGTTCATCATCAATGACTCAGTGATAGAGTCATGATAGTTATTATGGAACACTGATAGGAAACCGTGTACACTAGCGAACTACCGTACTTGACCTCTGATGACCTTGACTGTGACTTCAACTGATGTTTTGTTAAAAATGGCGCTGCCGATCCGCGATGCAAAGGACCGCAGCAAATTCGGAATTACATTGGTCATTGGCGAGGTGTCCCCACAGTCCTTCGAAATTTGAATCTGCTCGGCCCAAAATTGGCTGTGATCTGCGCGCTAATTTGAGCAAAGTTATTAGTGAGTTGAATGAAAGCGACACCAACTAGCGTGCTTATACGTTGGAACCGACACATGGCCACTTCAGATTTTCGCTGAATAGGTCAAAGGTCAAGGTCGCTGTGAACACAGATAGGAAAAACACGCCTATACATAGTCGGCGTAGTGAGTAATTAGCAGTTTTAGCGAAAAGAAATCAATGACCATAACGAGTAATACTCTGCAATAATTGGAGCAGTCTCCTCTTCTTCGAGAACTCATCTCGATACCTGAGTAACAATTTTGCCGGGTGCTAATCCGCTGCGCTTGTTGCCGAAATCGTTCCCATCATGCAGCGCAAATAACATCCGCCGAGAACCACCTTGTACTGGTCATCAAGCGGTTTCCGACGTCTTCAATAAACCGTCGACCGCCGCCGGCTAACGAATTTACGACCACGTGGACCACGGCACTACGGAGTCGTCTTAGTGGGCGATAAAAGCGGATCATCTCGCTAACTGACACGCATCGCGATATGAACACGACAGACCGGAAACAGAATTACAGTACGCCGTACTACAGAGACTCGGATTATTCTATTCATAAAACATGTTAGAGATATGTTAGATCAGTAGGTGTGCCTTGGGACATCGAAGAACTAAGGCCCATATCAGACACGCGACAAAGTCGAGCGACTTTGTCGTTACTCAACATAGTTGCCTGATCGCTATACCGGCTTGTTTAGAAATAAGTTACTGACTGCACTGGCGGAAGCACGATTCCTTTGCGACAACTGGCGTTATTATTAGAATCATGCCTTTATACGGCATGCAATGTCCCTTTGGGTATACGTAAACTGTTGATCGCCATTTAATGTGGACAAAGCTTTGAAGTTACACGGGTAGGTCTAGAGCTATGGCTATAAAAGAATGTATTTACCTGGGCGGGAGTAAGCCCGGCAGGTACCCAGGCAAACTCCTCGATACCGCATCCACTGTCATCGTCGGATGTAGAAAGAGCTGCTGCGGCGGCGGCCATGTGATTCCACTGGACTCCAAGCACGGCTTCAGCGTCTGCTTCACGCATCTCCATGGCAACGTTATAGCGTAACTCCGGCGAACGTCTTGCCTTCGGCTTTCTAAACGACATTAGAACAAACAAATCAAAGTTTGTCATTACGACAACAGCAAATTATCAATTTATTCATTCGTTCGTTCATTTTGAACAGGAAACGAGGCCCAGAAAACACGAGAAACACATATACAGTGATAAAAACACAGGAATGAACACAGAATGAAACAGAAACAGAAGAACCGTGCTCACAACACTCAAATGTTCATCGATATCTAAAAGAATAATGTGCAAATTGACAGAAAAACTGCAGTGATGACAAGACGGCCTCGCAAAAGGCTCGCATCTGTAGTTGTCTGGCTTGATAACTGTGTCGTAACTACCCTACTGCTTTCAGCATTTATTAAATACGACCGCGCCGAGTTATACGCATAACGGCGCATAGAAACACACACACACACACTTCGGTTTGTTGATAAGAGAAACTAAGGAGATATGGCATTATGTCACTAACAGGTGACTTGTTAGTACTAGCAGTTTTACTCTTGTTGCTTTCTTTCTTTCTTTCCTTGTTTCTCCGAGTCTACATCGAGTTTCATCAGCGATCATACGAATTGATATGCAGCATCAGTCAGCAAGCGGCGGCGCGGGCCCAGTGTACCGTGCGACGCTGTAAGTCGCCGGTATTGCATTATTTAGTCGCCGTCAACGCCCGCATCGTCTCGAGAACTAACCGCCGGCGTCACTCGAAATACCTCGATATACCGCGGTACTTTCAACTGCGACCAGTTCCCGGACTATTTATCGCAACTAGCCGTACGGCCAGTGACGGAACGATACATCAGTTCAATATACGTAGTAATTTCCAGTGATGGTCGGTTTTACTTTTTATTTGTTTAACTTTTTACTTTGGCTATGAGCAAAACGGTCGTATCAATGCGTTATAAAGGTCATGTGTATCCAAAAACTATATTATAATGATAAACATTTCGTTTTTCAGTTCATCATTCAAAAGGCTCGCGTGTATACGCAGTTGAACTTGAACATAATGTAATCGCTAGAGAAAGTTCGGTCATCTGTCAAGAACATACCGCACTATACTACATATCAGTATTTCGTGCCTCTCTACACTGGATCGGTGCATACCCTATGGAGAGGTAGCCTACTCTGTGGTGACACGTGGAATGCCAATAACGTTTCGGCCCGAGTAATTGACACGTGACGTCAGCATCATGACGTCACTGCCAGCAGTCGACCACACGCTTGTGTAGCTGTTGTAAACAATGATAGATCATAGCTGTTTTATCGAGTATGTAAGTGTAGTTATTAGGCACTAAAATCTGAAAACGCCGAATCAAAATACTACAGACAAGCCTGTAGGCGAATTGGCTCGCGCACTGCCAAACTTTAAGCCACCCTTACTGTCAGTCGACGTGATGGTTGGCTTGTAGGATAGCATCGAACGATATCCTGTACAAGTCAACTCTGCTAATTTCACGCCGCCAGCGCGGGCCAGCCTGTTTTACGCTGCACGCTGCAAAGCAAGGGGTGGCAATTGCTCGCGTGATGAAAAGTGAGAATTTTTGCCAAATGCTTCTTCTCTCAGAGTTCTTAGTCGAATGAGCTGATTTTTAAACATAATGTCCTACGGCAGTGTGCGCTTAAAGGGTCCGCACAGATAGTTGATCCGGATCCTAGTTTCCGAATACGATAACTTTAAAAAATGTGACGTCACGAGTTTGACATAGTCACATGACGTCATCGATGACGTCACCAATCGACGCGCCGTAGGCATCTTCCTATAGGGTCCCTATTGACAAGAACTCCCCTAAATCGCTCAGTTCCGAGATATCTAGCATCAAAAGTTGCAGACAGACAGACATGTCGACTGACAGTAAGGGTCGCTTGAAGCTTGCGAACCAGACATACGTATAGACACACAGTTGGGACCGATCGATACCGCGGGCAGCAATATAGTTATCAAAAATATAAATATTCAATTCATTCGTTCATTCGTTTACAAATAAATATGACTGAAATGACTTATTGATCATTCATTCAGTTACTCAACGGCACGCTCGAAGCAATGAATACAAAACACGATAGATTCTGTGGTCTGCGGCGCGACACACACAAAAACTTAGACGTCAGCAACTCGTGCGGTAATGTCAGAGGAAATTGATGACGTCGGGGCGAGCAGTGCGTCCCTAGCGACCTGCCTAGCGACCCGACTCAGTCCCAGAATGCCCCTCGCGGCGCGCACCTGCGCACTGCGCTCCCGGCCGGCCATCTTGTTAGCATAGATTAAGTGTCGTCGACATAGAATGGCGTAGCGTCGTTGATTATGGATGCGCGATGAACGATACACGGTGATGTGATGTGAGCCGGTGAAGGATTCAGAGGCTGATGTGTCGTCGCCGTTTGTCTAATTGAGGTCGTCACCTCTCACTTTTGTCGTCTTTCTCTAAGTCCATGTCGTCGATACATAACAGTAAACCACACCAGGGGTTACAGACGTCGTATTCCGGAATCTGGAGCCTGTATTCGACAGGAACATTCCAGGGACGTAGCCAGAGGAGTGGGGATATGGGGGTGAATACACCCTTCTCTCTCAGGTGTAAAAATTCTTATAAGCGCTGAAAGTGGGGAAGTAAACATGCACCAGATCGTGTCACTTTCACAGAAAAAAAAACACAAAATTTATCTCTGAAGAGACACAACTGTGGGGGAGGGAGTGCATGGGAACGGGAATCTTATGAGAATGGGATTCCCATGGGAATCGGAGTCGGAATTGGAATGGGCGTGGGAATGTGGAAAACAAGACATGAGTGGGGGTGAATGAACTGTAGAGGGTCCCAAAATGTCTACATTACAAGTCATTCCCGCTGAAAGTCATTCCCGCACACCTCTAGATAGCCTAGATAGCCTAAAACCCCTTTTCAGACCAGACCCCAGCTTCCCCGGTATGGAGGGGACACACTCCATCTCTGGAGGCCTTCGCATAATTCTGAGTACATCTCTGTTTCTGTTTCGTGTACATTTTGCCCCTTTTCCGATCTCCGCTAGTGGGCCTTTAAAATGTACTACGATTTGCTTTTATTTTCGGTGCGATTTATCGAAGCGAATTTTGTACTCAGTAGGCCACAGAATTGCATCGACGGCCATGCTGTCGTCTGCTATGTGTAACTGCATGCGTGTGTCGGCGTTGGTCACAGTTGCGCGCTGATTTCTCAAGAGACGGGTCACACTTGCAACGGACGCGTCACTTGACGCATTCGTCGACATTATCGCCGCCTTGGTCACAGCGATGTACGCCGTCGGTTCAAGCTCCTTCTAGCAATCTCGCGCGTTTTCGCAGCAACAAACATGCAGCAGCTGGAGTGTTGTAAACTGCGAATTGTAGCCACATTTGACGCCGTCTCTCATTTTCACAGTCCTTCTGCCTACCAATTCCAAAGTGTGTATCTGTGTGCATCCTTTCGGAAGACATACATTGATGCCATAAACGGGGCATGTGCCTAACTCAGGCCATGCTTTCAATACGGGTATAGTTTTTATCTCTCCCATTGCTAAAGCATAGCATGGGACAGATTATAAGATCACTCACTAGCGTCTGTCTGTCCGTGTGTCTGTCATCGCTCCCACGGTCGCAATTTTGAATAGAAGTTGATGCCAGAAAATGAGAGCGAGTTCGGTAGGGGTCAAAATCCGATAATGCCTTCCCCTATCTACCCAAATTTTCACCAATCTTAATGCATTTTCAATGGGACGGCCCAAACACTGCAATATCGACGCCGATTGTGGCGGTTAATACCTCATATTACGCCCCTCTGCAGACGCTAGGGGCGCGTTGCCGAAAAATTGTATAACCCCCGATATTCCCCCAAAATATGTGTCCAATGCATTTAACACAGGAACAGATGACGCGTAATATATTTCTGACATCGTTCAAGCGGCATTTTCGATACTTTTCACACGGTGGCATCTGACGTCAGTATAGCTCATGTGCTTTTTGATTCTCTTAGCTAGAGCCCCCTAAAATAAATGATCGGAAAAAACAAACTCAATATTTGCCACTCGTCTTCAAATAAGTTCCGCCATTCCACAGCACAAAAGGTTATTGCGAATCCAAAACCAAAACTGTTTTAATTTCAAACACGACTTTCTGACATAGTCACGATGACGAATCATTTATTCATTCATTCATTCATTCATTCATTCATATTCGTCTAAGTTGACAACCGCAACTATACAATAGTAAAAACTGTAAACATATAATCGGAGAAAAAGGTTGTAAAAGTCACACGTGTAACACTAACTGCGGTATTCAAGTACGTAAAAAGCTGTGGTTGCAGACGAATAGCAAGTGGATAGAAGCTGTTTGTTAATAAGTGTCTTTAAACAACAGTCTAATGATAAAAAGTTTATTATTGAAGTGTGTTGTTTTCTGTTAACATCAATGCCACTCAGTGTCGCCGTAACAGAAGCCTGGATTGAGATAACATCCAGAATGTCGCTAACTTGAGTGGGACATATTACAAAGTCTGTGTGTGTTACTGCCTAAGAGCAGTCGAAGCAGTCGAAGTCCCGCCTTCCTTTCTCTCATAATCTAATTTAGTCCGTAATTTGTAATGGCCACTGCGCGACTAACTCGGTTAGACGAAGTGTATTCGCTAGGCGAGCCGCTCGTCACACGACACATAAAGTCTTATTCCGACTGCAATCTGTAACGTTGAGCAGATCTCGGTCATGCTAGTCTCTCACAGCACTGATGTGGGTGCAAAGATCAAGGAAACATGGGGTGCGTTTGACATGCCGGTGAAAATCGAGCTATATGCTAGCCATAATTATCGTTATTTAGTTCGTATTCTGTTTGATAGTATGAAGAGTTGAAGACGCGAACTGTTTCTAGTACTTATGTTTTTACACCGTATGTCAGTACACTACCGTCACGGCTAAGATTCTTCATTGGATGAGTGATAATTTTATAGCAGAAATTGTTCACGCATGGACAGTGGCGTATTCAGAATGTGCGAAAGGTATCTAGGTGTCTGGGAGATGAAAGCCCCCAGGGGATCTGGGGACAATGTCCTCCAGAAGGACCAGAAGCTGAAGATTTTTTTGTTAATGAATGCCTAAATTTTGATGTTCTGGAAGAAAAATTAGTAAAATGACCTAAAATACCATCATCAAAAATTAGGGTCGGCTGAAAGGGAGGGTGACAGACGCAAGCCCCCCCCCCATACGCCTCTGTGCAGGAATTTCTTAGTGTCAAAAAGTACATGTGATGATTGTAAAAAGATGCTGAGAATAAGCTGAAAATATATCTGAGAATATGACAGGCTTTTTCTGGGCGGGGCAGTCTACTCCCACTTCATATTCCTGAAGACCCCTCTCTCTATTGTACGCAGCTGTTCTGCTGACGAGACGGCGGCAATGATGATGAATGCACAAAACACGTTATGTACTGGCGTCTCGGGACGTTCAATCAGCGATATTGCCGGCCGGTCCGGCGTGAGCAGTTATCGAAATGACGCGACGAGGAACTGCGAACGGAAACTGCTAATTGCGCCGATCATTCGTCGTATGAAGTGCTTCATAATCGGCTCACTTTATCATCATTAACGCAATAAAATGGGTAAACAACTTCATAAAAGATTATTAATAGTAAAGTCCAGCGAGTTTATCTGAATTTATACGATGAAAAACTTTCTAGACTATAGAGAAGTGTATTTATTAGTAATATGTTTCACTATCGCTTCTTCCGAGGTAGTATTGTATATTATGGTCTTCAAAGCTTCGTACACATTGGTGACAAAATCGACTTCGACTCGGTCGTTTTTGTCACGGATATTGGCGACAAAGTCGAAGTCGATTTTGTCGCCAAAGGTGTACATGTATACGAGGCCTTAAGTTGATTTTTGTTACAACGTTCGATGTGACATTTCAATGATTTCAATGTTCATCGACAGAAATATAAAACAAGATCGTTGAACATTTATGTCCTTCAAATAGCGTAAAGGCCTATACACCATGCAGAATGAAATATCAATCAAAATCAAATCAAATGTTTCTTTAATAGTGTCAGATCGATACACCGATATTAACCCTTTAAAGCCTACTGTTGCCATACGGGTACAGCTATAATGCATCCTGTGCCAGACCGGATTAAGCCGTCATTTGTAATTTTTGACATACGGGCACTCTGGCGCTCAGGGCTGAGCGTCAGAATGCCCAGATGTCAAAAATTACAAATGACGGCTTAACCCGGTCTGGCACAGGATGCATTATAGCTGTACCCAGACCGGATTAAGCCGTCATTTGTAATTTTTGACATCTGGGCACTCTGACGCTCAGGGCTGAGCGTCAGAGTGCCCAGATGTCAAAAATTACAAATGACGGCTTAACCCGGTCTGGCACAAGATGCATTATAGCTGTACCCGTATGGCAACAGTAGGCTTTAAAGGGTTAAAATGCAAGACAATAAACAAAGTGAATAGGCCTACAGTCAATAACTGTCATTACAACAGCATTCGAACAGTAAGATAACAGTTAGTGAGATGTGACGTGCGGTCAGGAAGCTACCTGTTATGTATATTATACATCATTTTAGCGTAGTTTGTCAAAATTATCGCTGATAGTTCCCTGTCGTCAAGTTTTCCGTTGACATCGTGTAGTAGACAGATCGAAGTCGAGGACAGCGACTGGTAACTGTTTAGAGAGCAGACTACCCTGGAGAGTCATTGTGGCGACTAGTCGCTGAAGACCAGGAGGAGCCCGGAAGACGATGATGATGACAATAATGATGACAGGGAGTGAATTGTTGTGTGGAGATGGACCATGTCTCTTTGTATCTCGGCAAGGTCACGGACCGGTCGTCAGACTAAAGGTCGTTCACTGTCTATGATCGATGCCGCTCTGAACGATGATTCAAGACACAGTGACCGTATGGGGGACCCTGCTAGACCGAGATCACGACGGTTTGGGAACAGTGTCAAGTATAAGTGAAATCGTATAGGCTCAGCTCAGTGTCGATAGCAGCCTGAATCGTGACACACACACACACACACGCACACACACACACACATGCCGCGCATTTTTTCTCGCAGAGCTATACTTTCTTTCAGTTGCTGTTTCACGCTGGAGTTTGAAAACCTTTCGTGTGTCCGTATCAACGGTTTCATCCACATGAAACTGATTGCCAACCATCATTGATTTGATTACATAATGTAATACCGGTACACTAATATACGCGCATCTCTAACCACAACAACCTTCTCGAACCAAAGCGCCATGGATTAGTACATAAATAGCCTAATGGCAAATTCTATACGACTCCTGTATGAGAGACTCATTCACCGTTAAAATGGTAGCAATAAACCGGGAAAAGGACAGAAAAGAAAAAAACAGAGGCAATACTTAACTGACTATATAGATTATTATCGTGGCATTCATAATACACGCGTCGTAAAGTAGCTATCTGTCCAGATATGGCATTTCCAAGTTTATTGACCGATTGGATCCACAATTCGAGCGACCCAAGCCAACCCGACCAGACCTAACCCGACGTGACCCATTCGTGACCCATGGATTCCATTCGCGTCCACTTCCGAATTGGTCCAGCCACCAGTGTACGACTGTTCGGCTGAAATTTGTTCTAATGTCGTGTGTTAGCAGAGTCGCGATGCAGATCTGGTTAACTGCTGTTCCACTTACCTCTCAGAGAAGCCTGTCCTGTCCCTGCGAGGTCAGACCGAACGAGATATATGTCTGGTGTCCAGCAACCAGCACGCGACACAGGCGCGCGACACGGCGTGCAGTAACGACGACCCGGGTGCGCGATCATCTACTGGGCGCAGCCGATACATCAAATAGTCTGTCCGGAAGTGGGGCGCCGAATGCGCCGAGCGATAATAGATACGTCGTTGTCGGTGGTGTTAGGACAGCCTCGACTGTGGACTTTGATCCGCCATGAGTGACGAAGTATAGACGAACACAGATCGACTGAGTTTTCGGTACTTTTCGTAGTACAACTCTTTCCGTGTATCATAGCCCATATTTAGTATTATACCGTATTATCGTTATCTAGCAGAAAAGAGTTGTTAAATTTGCGTATATAGGATTCCTGCAGTGAGATCAATCAATCTATCAATATTCGTTTAATAAAAGCGTGGCAGAACGCAGGCTTATACAACTTATAAAAAAATGTTATATATCAATATCAATAAAATGTTCAGGTCCAATGATGGGTTTGGCCAGCCTAATATGCGTTTCTGTACAGCATATGTATAATGAAATTACAGTCTGAGAGATGAGCTGAATGTTCAGGTAGCTGCAGTGAATGTGAACGTTCGCGCATATTGTAACGTTGAGACGCAGCGGACGGCGGCGGCAGTAGTGGATGCAAGCTTTACTGAACAACTCATCGTCCGCAGCGTCGCATATTCATCATACGGCGGAAGATCTGGTGCGCAGTATCCGTAACGGCGTGCGCGGTCAATTGCCGAATCTATGCGCTGGCGATCAGAAGCCTTCATGAAACCGCGCCATAGATAGATAGGTCATACGTAAGTGTAACGTAACGTAAGTAACGTAACGTAAACGTTGTTTCGCGTAAAATGTAGCAAATTTACAGAATTATAGGGCCCTAAAACTTATGAGGTCTGTTTACCGTCATCACAACTACGACGACAACTCGACAAGTAGGTCTACGATTACGATTCTTCTCTCTCTCTCTCTCTCTCTTAATGATTAGTGTACTGCAATGTATATTTAGATTTACTCAGTATTATTAATACTGAGTAAATACTGTTAGTATTAATAGTTGTAGTAGTAAGCAGCAGCTGCAATAACGAAAACTGTTTGTGAGCGCTGTATCATGTTTGTTCGGTTCACGAGCACACCGGTGGCGGCATCGACACGAGCCCGAAATGACGTCGAAATTGCGGACCGACGGCGGATCCAAGTTTCGAGAATTGCGACACCTCGATGGAAGATCGCCGAGGGCGGTCGTGTGGGCTGTCGTGTCGCGACGTATCGTCATGACAAAGAGCTTCTAATAACTCGAGAAACAGCGACATAGTCTACGGTCTACGGACGGTCGGTGTAAATCAGCGGACAGTTCCGGGCGAAACGAGAAAATTGTCGCCATACATCAGACGTCAGCAATTTCACGTCAGCAACATCCAAACCATTGTCATCGCTCTTCAGTCTCTCTCGCACACTTTGATATCACAAATATCACTGACACGGTCTTTAACTACAGAATCAATGATGTTTTAACCCTTTGACGCCCACTGTTGCCACATGGGTACAGCTATAAAGCATCCTGTGTCAGACCGGGTTAAGCCTTCATTTGTAATTTTTGACATCCGGGCACTCTGACGCTCAGCCCTAAGCGTCAGAGTGCCCGGATGTCAAAAATGTCAGCTAAACCAACTAGTACTTCTGTATCGCTGGTATACCACAAGATAAATAACAAAATTAAAACCGAAAGAACTTATTTCTTTCAACAGGAAATAATCAACTCTAATTTGATTCCGATTTGTTATTACGCGTCATGGCAAAAACAAATGGAATGAAAAAA
>Ga0056129_1000399_pt1 | contig 11067 bp, 13 predicted proteins | sample WorMetLIZISLAND1_FD_71118 | JGI IMG/M metagenome (GOLD analysis project Ga0056129, IMG submission 71118) | Marine gutless worms symbiont microbial communities from Max Planck institute for Marine Microbiology, Germany - Olavius loisae LIZARD... ...
CCGGAGTAAGAATGGGTGCCGTCGGGATCGATGCGGAACGGACGGCGGCGAAGGTCCTCCGAAACGAAAGCGCCGGCGCCTTGGCGGGTCTCGCCGCCGAACGCCGTACGGGCATGCAATTGAAAGGCATTGCTGAGGCACTGAAGCACTTCAAGGCGGCTCTCGATCGCGGTGAGGCTGCGGTCGAAGCCGATTTCGAGTTCCATTGCTCGGTTGCTGAAGCGACCGGCAACCAGTACTTCCGCTCCTTCCTGAGCTTTCTCGGGTCGTTCATCATTCCGCGACAGAGCATCCGCTCCGAGGTTACCGATCCCGAAAAATACCGACGTTATCTGGAGAAAGTTAACGGCGAGCACGAGGCTATCCACAAAGCGATTGCCGACAAGGATCCGTCGGCGGCGCGACGTGCCATGCGTAAACATCTGGTCAATGGGCGAGACCGTTACCGCAAACTGGCCGAGCAATCTTCCGACGTAAAATAGATGACCTCAGGCCGGCATGGCTCTCGGTCATCGGAAACGGGGTAAGTGAAGCGAGAGTAGCGACAATCGACCGTCTTCACCTATACTCGACCCATCGCAAACGGAGGGTCGAAGATATGGGTGCCGGTGTCATTCCCTTCTGTGTAAGGACGGGGAAAGTTCATTTCCTGTTCCACAAGACCTTCAGTGGCCGCCGAACGGGCTTTCTGGTGGATTTTGGCGGTGGCGGGCGCGATGGCGAGACATACCGGCAAACGGCCATCCGTGAATTCGTCGAGGAAACAGATACCATGTATCTGGCTTCGGATATCAGCCGGGCCCGGCGGACGCCGGAGCGGATCGAGGCCCAGACAAAGGTCATGGAGGGCCTGTTCGACAGGACCCTGACGACTTATCCAGATTGGTGGTGCCAACGGGAGCCCGGTACCAAAATCCCTCCCAAAGACTGGCGGACGTATTTCGTTGAGGTCGAGGACCGCGACGTCGAAGAGATCAACCGAGAATGGCAAAGCGATGATGGGACCCGGTTCAAGAAACCGCGCCAGCTCTTATGGATCGACGCAGACGAGCTCACAGCGATCTACGCGACGGCTCCCGAGCGGTTATGGAAACGGGTTCGTCAACTGATCGGCGCGACCGATGTCATCGGCGCCATCGTCGCGGTCAAGGAAGGGGCCGCGTCAGGTCAATGAAAGCAATGCCGATACCAGTAGATCCGGGTCGTAATAAGGCGTGCTCGTCTTGCTGACGAGCCGGGTTTCGACGACCTGGATGCCGAGGTCCTTCAAGAAAGATGCAGGCAGGTTCGACATCGGCGTATTGGCGCGTTTGTCAACGAGGACGAAGTTGAGGTAGCGCTCGCTCGGATTGGATTTTCGGTCATCGGCGTGCAGGTACTCAAGCAAGGTATTCAGCGCCATCTTGCCGTCGAGTCCGATCTGTTCCGGATCCTCGCCGAGGTTGGGGATGTAAACCTTCGGACAATCGTTGCCGACGATCGCCGCGCCAACACCCTTCGGTAATAGGTTGGCGATCAGGCTTGTATAAAAGCTCCCCGGCGGATAGCAGATGATGTCGGCTTGGCCGATCAGTTTGCGGTTCTTCTTTCGCAACACGGCTTCGGCGGGAACGAACTCATCGATATCATTGGACAGGAACAACTGCGCGATGGGGCTCGCGATCGGCGCCACCTCCTTACCGGTCAGGCGATGTTGCCCGACGACTTGGCTGCCGTCCTGCAGCTCGGCGCCGATGTGAAGAGACGTATTGACCGTGGCACGAACGGTGCCGAGCACGTGAACCAGCTTCGAAAACAGGAAGATGATCGGTTCCAGGTGCTGGTGGTTGCCATGGAATCCACCGGCGATGATCAGGTTGCCGATGCTGGCGCCGCGCAGGTCGAAATCGTCGGGCATGGCGTCATTGAAATGCTCCAACTGACTGCGAATCAAACGCCGCATGGGGTTGGAGATGTCGTCGATCAACGGATCCTTGCCGTGGATGATCTGGGCGAGCCGTTCGGTGAGTTCGCCGGCGGAAGCGTCTTTCGGAAGGCGGTAGCCGAATAAACTGTAGATTTCCGGGTGCCCGGTGACGGTTTCGTCGGCAAGCGCCATCAAGCGCGAGCGCAGATCGCCGATCGACGGCATATCGAACGCATGACGCAATTTCGTCGAACTTCCTCCGGAATCGAACGGTGTCACCAAATGTATGGAATTATGGGTGTAGTATTTGAGCGCGCGGCTGATTTCGGTCAGCGCCGTGCCGCCGCTGAAAAAAAGAACCCTCGGCCCGAATTCGGGGGCACGCCGATAACGCCCAATTCGCAACGGATCCGGCATTTCCACGGCGCGGCGTACGGTAAGGTCGGACATGGGGCAGATTTTGACCGGTGGTGGCCGCCAAATAACCCTTATTCGAAGTTCGGTTGAGTTTTGTTACAAATAAATGACAAAAATATTGATCGAGAGCAAAGCGAAGACAAAGGTAGACGTTAAACTGGGACGCCAGAACGATGGAAAATTTGACGCCTGTTATCCGAAACGCGGTTCGCGCCGTAATCCTTCGCGACGAAAAGATTTTGCTCCTCAAGAAAGCTGGGGGTGAGCGGGGCGAACGCTATGCGCTTCCCGGCGGTGCCCAGGATTTGGGCGAAACACTTCAGCAAGCCCTCGATCGTGAATGCCTCGAGGAGATCGGGACGCGGGTCAAGATCGTCGACCTGCTGCGTGTCGCCGATTTCTTCAAACCGCGCGAGACGGTACCACCGAGCACTCGCCACCTCGTCGAGTTCCTGTTCCACTGCACGGTTCCCGGCGACTATATCGCGCAAAACGGCGTCAAACCCGACAAGAGCCAGGTCGATGTCGTCTGGGTCGATGTGTCCGATTTGCCGGACATGAACATGTTTCCGCCGTTGCTTCGCGAATGGCTCCCCGCCGGCGGTGACATCGGACCGGTCTACCTCGGAACCATCGAATGAAGGAAATCCCGAAAGGCATTCGCGAAAACTTGCGGTTCCTGATCGTCGAGGTCGAATCCCAGGTTTCCAACTTGAGGACTTTCCTTGCGACCGGCTCGGCCGGCGTTGGCCGCCGGGTCGTCGACCGTAGCGGTTATGCCTATAACCTGAAAATGCGGATCCACGGGAGCTGCTTCGCGCATTTGGGTGCGATCAGGAAAAGCGGTGACCCGCTTCCCGTGCGTGCAATGGAATCCATCGCCACTGACCTCGAGCGGATCGCCGAATTGTGCCGGGAGTGCGTGCATGGTGTGGAGAGCATAAAAAGCCGGCGCAGTTTATCGGCGAACACCTACCGGCCGCTTCTCAACCATGTGTCCCGCGGAATCCGCATGATCGAGATCGCCATCGAAAACCACGACACCCAGCGCGCCCTGAAGATCGGTGCCTGCAAGGGCCGTATGGGCAGCGGCGTGAAACAACTGACGGGACGTTACACGGAGGCTCTCAAAAAGCGAAAAAACACGGAAGATCTAATCCGCGCCATGTTCGTTCTCCATGCCGTTGATCAGATGAGCGACGCGCTCCTCAACATCAGTGAAGCGGTGATTTCGGCCAACCTTGGTCAGCCCGTGAACATCGAACGCTATCATTCGCTCAAGGATTCGGTAGCGCGGCTCGACCTCGACGACGTCACCATCGAACCCGTCGCCGAAACACGTTCGGGTAGCGGTATCTCCGGTATCAGCACGGAAGGCGACGACGGCTATGTGGCCATCTTCAAGGACGGCGAAAAACGCAAGGTCAAGGAAGAGCGCCAAGATATCGAGGCGTGGCACGACATCTTCCCCGGCCTGGCGCCAAAGATCCTGTCCTATCGCAAGACCGGGCAGTCGGCGTCGCTTCTTATCGAGCATCTGGCGGGGCTTACTTACGAACAGATTCTGCTCAACGAGTCGCGTTCGGTTCTCGACGGCGCCTTCAAACAGCTGACGCAAACCTTGAAATCCGTGTGGAAGGAGACGCGTACCAAGAAGGCCGTGCCGGCTAGGCACATGGCCCAGCTGACCAAACGACTCGGAGAGGTCTACGCCATTCACCCAGCGTTCCGGACCGACGACATGACGGTATGCGGATACACTATCCCCTCGTTCGAGCGGTTGTTGAAGAAGGCGAAGGCTGCCGAGGCGAAGGTTAAACCGCCGTTCTCCGTCTATATTCACGGCGATTTCAATGTCGACAACATCATCTACGACCCCCTGGAGAAACGGATCAATTTCATCGATCTCCACCGCTCGCAATATATGGACTACGTTCAGGACGTTTCGGTGTTCATGGTCTCGAACTACCGGCTCCAAATCCTCGACGCCCGTGTTCGCGATCGAATTCTGGCCGCGACCCGGCGGTTTCACCGTTTCGCCGCCGATTTCGCCAAGGATGCCGGCGACGACACCTTCGAGTTTCGTCTGGCCCTCGGCCCGGCCCGGTCGTTCGCCACATCGACCCGGTTCATTCTGGATGAAACGCTGGCCAGCGCCATGTTCCTGCGCTCGCGCTACCTCATGGAACGAGTGCTGGCGACCGACCCGAGAGACGCCGCCGGTTTCCACCTTCCCGTAGAGGAGATTTTCGTTGACTGATCCAAAGATCGGTGTTGTCGGCATACCTGGAAAATGGTCGACCGAGGTCCTTGCCGACGCCGTCGAGGCGCGCACCGGATACCGCCTCGTCATCGATATGGGAAGCGTATACCTCGACCTCGCGCGCGGCCGCCTGATGGCCGGAGACACCGACCTATGCCGTTTCGACGGATTGATCGTCAAGAAGATCAGCGCCGAATACAGTCCGGCGACGCTCGACCGCCTTGAGATGCTGCGGGTCGCCGAAGCGGCTGGTGTGCGGGTGTTCAGCCGGGCCGTCAACATCCTGCGCCTGATCGACCGTTTGAGCTGCACGGTGACGTTCAGGAACGCCGGAATCCCGATGCCGGAGACCCGGGTCACCGAGGATGAGGGTGCCGCTGTCGCCGCTGTCGCCGAATTCGGGAGTGCCGTCTTCAAGCCGCTCTACTCGACCAAGGCGCGCGGCATGTGCGTGATCGATTACGCCGACGGCGAGGCGGCGGTGCGCGAGCGGATTACAGCGTTTCGGGCCGAAAACCCGGTCATGTACATCCAGCGCAAGGTCGCGCTTCCGGGCCGCGACATGGGCATGGTCTTTCTCGCCGGCGAGTACCTGGGGACTTATGCCCGCGTGCCGCAGAGCGATGCCTGGAACACGACGATCGAGAGCGGCGGGCGCTACGCCGCCCACGAGCCGCCGGCCGAACAGATCGAACTGGCGCGCAAAGCACAGGCCCTGTTCGAGATGGACTTCACGACCGTCGACGTCGCCGAGACGGATGACGGTCTGATCGTTTTCGAGGTTTCCGCCTTCGGCGGTTTTAGAGGTGCCAAGGAAGGCATGGGCGTCGATGTCGCCGCGCTTTATGCGGACTACGCAATCCAGCAACTGAGGGGCAAAAAATGAACGTATCCGACTACGACACCGCCAACGTCGCCGCCGCGATGAAGGGCGATGCCGTCATCGCCGAAAATGAACTCCACCTCGGACTCGGCGCCTGCACCCTCCGCCTGCGTTCGAACTCGGCGGAACTGATCATCGGGCTCCGGGACTATTTCGGTCACGTGGTCGTCGAATCGCGGGACCCGGATCTCGATATCCTGGCCGTCGAGCGTGAAGCGCCCGATCTCGGCATCGAATTCACCGACTGGAAACGGGAGCCCGGCAAGACGGGTCGCAAGGATGCTTACCACGATCTCGACGGCGCCCGCCTGGTCCTCAAGGTGCGGACCGGCATGGTATTTCTGCAGAGCGAAACCGATCAGATCGCCTCCGGTCCCTGCCTCGAGTACGACAACCAGGTAATCAACTTCATCAATGCCCAGTACATGAACTGGCTGCAGAACCGCGGCTGGCTGATTTGCCACGCCTCGGGATTGGTCAAGGGCGGCCAATGCCTGGCCATGGCCGGTTTCTCCGGCGGCGGCAAGTCGACGATAATGCTGCGTTTGATGGATGATCCGTCGGTATCCTACCTGACCAACGACCGATTGTTCGTGCTCCGCAACGGCCACACCGAAGCCATCGGCATCCCGAAGCTGCCACGCATCAATCCGGGCACCATCGTCCACAACGAGGCATTGCACGGTTTGATGTCGACCGAGCAGCGCGAGGCCTTTCTCGCCATGCCACCCGAAGACCTCTGGCACGTCGAGGACAAGTACGACGTTCACGTCGACCGTGTATATGGCAAGGGCCGCATCGTCGAGCGCGCGCCTCTGAAATCGTTCCTGGTTCTCAATTGGAACCGCGACAGTGACGAACCGATGCGCGTCGAGCGCGTTGACCTGGGCGAAAGACGTGACCTGCTTTCGGCGATCATGAAGTCGCCCGGCCCCTTCTATCAGTTCCCCGACGGCCGCTTCTTCACCGATACCATGACCCTCGACGAGGACGCCTATCTGGCGGCTCTCGATGGTGTCGGGATCTACGAGGCCAAGGGAGGGGTCGACTTCGATGCCCTCAGCCGACATTGTGTCGATGAACTGATGGGGAGGGATGGATGACCAGAGAGCTGCTTATTCTGCGCCACGGTAAGGCCGAGAAAGCGAGAGGTGGCAGCGATTTCGAACGGCCGATCACTGATCCCGGAAAACGCGGCGCCCAACGCATGGGCGTCTGGCTTCTGCGTAACGGCCTGACGCCCGACCATGTCGTCAGCTCTCCCGCCGAGCGGGCCATCGAGACGGCCCGCAAATGCCTGAAGGCGATGGCATGGGCGCCCAGGGAATCGTTGCGGACAGACGTGTCTATCAGGCTTCGAAAGGCGGCCTTCTCGACGTTCTCGCCGACGTCCCGGCGACGGCGCAGAGGGTTCTGTTGGTGGGGCATAATCCGGGCCTCGAGGCTCTCGCTACCCATCTTGGCGGCATAAGGACGGGTTTGACGACGGCGACACTGGTCCGGATCGAATTGCCGGACGACTGGTCGGGAATCAAGAAGGGCGCCGGCCGCATTCTGTCGGTGATCGATCCGAAAAGCCTTCCCGAAAGGTTTCCTTTTCCCGGGCCCGACAGCGACGAATTGCGAGACCGACCGGCCTACTACTACACCCAGTCGGCGGTGATTCCCTACCGGATGGGCGACGAAGGGCCAGAAATTCTAATCATCAAATCGAGCAAGAAGAAACACTGGGTGGTACCGAAGGGGATCAAGGACCCCGGCTCGACGGACCAGGAATCGGCGGCCAAAGAGGCCCTGGAGGAAGCCGGCATCGAGGGCTCCATTGGGGCCGAGGCGCTCGGCTCCTACGTCTATGACAAATGGGGTGCCGAATGCACATGTTACGTCTATGCCATGGAGGTGACGCGGGTCCTGCCCGACGACGAGTGGCATGAAAGCCACCGCGGCCGGCAATGGGTAAGACCGGACGACGCGGCAGCCAACCTCAAGCAAACGGAACTCGGCCCCATGGTGCTGGCTCTGACCAAGTCCCTCAAAGGCGGCTGAATGGCCGGTCTGATCGCCGCCCTTGTCCGTCACGGGGATTATCACCAGATCGCCGGTGCACCGAGCGCCCATCAGCCATTCGCGCTGACCGACGAGGGCGGCCGGCAGGCCGATGATGGCGCCCGCGAACTCGTCGAGATATGTACCGCCAATGATTGGTCGATCTCGAAGAGCATCGACTCGTCACAAATGCTGCGGGCATGGCAAACGGCGGAAATTCTGACCCGGTATGTGGAGGGGGCGGCGATCGAAAGTTTCGACGCCCTGGCCGAACGCGGGCTTGGCTGCGCCGCCAACCTGACGGTCGCCGAAATAGAGGAGATCATCGAAACGGACCCGCGCTTTCCCTCGCCACCGGCCAACTGGAAAGCCCAAAGCGATTACCGGTTGCCTTTGCAGGGCGCCGAGTCGCTGCTCGAGGCGGGGCGGAGAGTCGCCGATCACATATTGTCACGAATTGAAGGTGCGGACGGTTCGGGCAGGGCCGTAAAGGTGTTTGTCGGCCACGGGGCGGCGTTTCGCCATGCGGCTTTTCACCTGGGCGTTCTTGCGTTTGAACGCATCGCGGAACTGAGCATGTTCCATGGCCGCCCCGTACTGTTGGAGCGGGAGCCTTCCGGCGTCTGGCGGCACGTCGCCGGAGAATGGAAAGTGCGCCCTAGGGGCGCCGAAGCAAAAGACTAAAAGGGGACGTCAAGTACGGTCATGGCGAAAAAAAGCGGAAAAAAAACACTGTCATTGAAAAAGACTCGCGAGCTGAACGAAAAATGGCTCGACGTTAAATTGCCCCAGAAGGCGGTCCCCTGGGTCGATGCCGGGAGAAAGGCGATCCGCGTTGATCGGGCCAGTCACCGGTCTTTGAAGCAGGAACTGCGCAGGGCCCGCGAACAGGAACCGTGGAAATGGCCGAAGCGGCGGGTGTTCTTTTTCGCCGACATGCATGCGGATGCCGACGCGTTCATCGCCTCACTAATCGCTTCGGGCGGAATCGTGAAATCGGGGCCTGAAGACGATGCCTTCGTACTCACCAAGCGCGGGCGCAAGGGCCTTTTCGTGATCGGGGGTGACTGCATCGACAAAGGGCCGAGCAGTCTGCGGCTGTTGCGCGTTTTACGAACGCTCAAGGACCGCGGCGCCAGGTTGAAGATTCTGGTCGGCAACCATGACGTCCGGATGTTAATTGGGACACGCTCGATCGTGTCCGGCAAGGATCCTCGGAACGAACATTTTTTCGTCCGCATGGGCCCGAAGATGGTGCCGTTCCTGCGAGAGGTTTGGGATGAATACCTGTCGGACGGCAACGGCCTTCGCGGCATACCCAGTTCCCGCGATTGCCGCCGAATCCTCTATCCCTCGAAAAAATGGTTCAAGCGGTTTCCGTTTCACGCCAGTTGGGTGATGCCGGACCAAACCGTCGAGCGCGAGTTGAAGCGCATGAGAAAGAAATGGGAGCAGTTCGAATCGGAGCTCGGGAAAGCCGGCATGTCCATGAGAATGGCCTACGCCGCCGCCATCAAATGGCGCCGATTGTTCCTGCACAAGAAAGGCGAATTCGCATGGTTTTTCCGGGAAATGGTGTTGACCCATCGCGAGGGATCTTTCCTGTTCATACATGCGGGTCTCGATGACCGTATCGCACAAGTGATCCAGGACAAGGGATTGAAGGCCCTGGAAAAGACTTTCAGGATGCAGTTGCTGGGCGATCCCTTCGAATTCTATTACGGTCCCTTGGCCAACATGATCCGCACCAAATACCGGCCCGTCGACATGCCGTTGACGGCCTACGGTGCCAAGTTGGTTCATGACATGGGCATCCATGCGGTCGTTCACGGCCACCTCAACCTGTTGAACGGTCAACGGATCATGCTGCGCCGGGGGATCGTCAACTTTCAGTGTGATTCGACGATGGACCGCAACACGCGGAAAAAAGAAGGTTTATCCGGTTACGGTGCGGCCGTGACCATCATCGATCCCGATAAACGGGTGATTGGCATCAGCCGCGATTTCCCCCGCTACAAGGTATTCGAATCGGCGTGACGCATCGCGACGCCAGTGTCTAGGAAACGGAACCATGAAACGACGCAAAAACAGCTTTCGCCATGATTCCCTGCAGAGCCAGGAGAGCATTCAGGCCATCCTCAAGGCCCTCACGGACGGTGTCGCCAAAGGGAAAATCACGTTCAGCGACGAGGACGACAACATCACCATGAAGCTCGAGGGTCTGATGAATCTGAGACTGACGGCCTCACAGGAGGACAACCGGAACCGCATTAATCTTCGGATCATGTGGGAGAATTCGGGTCATAAGGCACCGAAGAAAAAGGCTTTATCCGTGTCCTCGAAGGGATAAGCCTACCGCCACCAGATTAAATCCGGGCGAAGGTGCTCAAGCTTTCCTGACCGCCGCGGCGATCTTCTCGAGCTTTTTCGCCATGCTGTTGCGCTGGCGTTTGTTGAGGCGCCCCATATCGACGAAAACACGCATGGAGTCCGATTCTTCGCGGATGAAGCGTTTGGCATCGCCCGAGGCGTCGAGGACGTTTTTGAGGAAATACGGCGTAACGTCGCGCTGGATGCCTTTGACCTGAATCGGGTCGCCGGGTTTGGCGGTCACGTAATCGCGGACCAGGGCGAAGGTCTCGTAGGCCAGTGTCACACCATCCGGTTCGGTGATCCCTTCGAGGCGGGCGGCAAGGTTCACTTCGCCGCCGATGATCGTATAGTCCATCCGGTCTTCGCTGCCGAAGTTGCCGACATTGCAAAATCCGGTGTTGATACCGATGCGCATGTGAAAGGGCCGTTGATATCCCATTTGTTCCCACTTGGCCCTGAGGTCGACCATGCGTCGCTGCATCTCGATGGCCATCTGGACGCAGGTGACGGCGTCCTCCTTGACGCCCTTGGTGGTCGGGTCTCCGAAAAAGATCAGGATGGCGTCTCCGATGTATTTGTCGATGGTGGCACCGTACTTAAGCGCGATCTCGGTCATCTTTGTGAGATAATCGTTGAGCAGGAAGGTCAGGTCTTCCGGTTCCAACCCTTCCGTCGTTGCTGTGAAATCCTTAATGTCGGAAAAAAACACGGTCAGCTTCTTACGTTTCGTGTTGATGACGACATCCGTCTCGCCGGTGAAGATCGATTCATAGACCTGCGGAGACAGGTATTTAGAGAGTTTTTCCGATAGCGCTTCCAAAACCTGGGTCTTTTCGTCGAGGGACTTGGCGACCGCGTTCAGCTGTTCCTCGTTGCGGTCGCTCATGCGCACCAAGCGCTTGCTCTGTTTGAAGAGTTTTTCGTAGCTCTTCAGAAGCTGTGCAAATTCGTCGCGGAGCGAGTCTTTCGAGGCTTTGCCGTCGTCAAGAAACGCCTTGGCGTTTTCGATGACGGCCGTCTCGGTCTTAAAGATTTCGTAGCCCATTTTCTCCTCGTCCCCCAGTCGACGGCCGCTCACCGCGATATGCCACGACGCCCTTGAGGTCAATCAGACCTGTAAACGCCTGCGAAGATATTGCACCATAACGTGCTCACTTTACTATCGAGAAAGTGGGACAG
>Ga0056129_1000400_pt1 | contig 11054 bp, 5 predicted proteins | sample WorMetLIZISLAND1_FD_71118 | JGI IMG/M metagenome (GOLD analysis project Ga0056129, IMG submission 71118) | Marine gutless worms symbiont microbial communities from Max Planck institute for Marine Microbiology, Germany - Olavius loisae LIZARD... ...
CATGTATTGTATGCAATCATACAGTACGCACATAAAACGATTATGCCGAAAGTATGCGGATCAAAATTAATAGTCCTTTGTCCTATCGAGGTCGTTGCTGGAGTAAACAGCTACAGGCCCCGCCCGCTTAGCCATGGTGGTCCAACCTGGGAATGAGCTATTCTTAGCTTTTGTCCAGTGATTGGTTGATGATGACCGAATGTGTCACGTGACCTCAGTGTCAGCTGATGACCGACAGAGCAGTGATAGCCGGCCTGCAGCTGGCTACGGGCCGAGCACAGCACAAAGAAAGATGTCGTTGTGTTGTTAGAGGATTTTAATAACGAATTATGAGTTATTGACTCATTCTGCTCACCGCGAAGTAAGCTGTGATGTCTTTGTAATGTCTTCCATTATATCGCATTTTTGTTAGTGACGTATGTAGTACAGTGCTATTGCGTTTTCTGGTATCTTGTGACCGGCTATTTTTTCGTGGCTTGCATGTGTGTAACTTCGGTGTACCGGTTTTTAGATGCAAGTTTGAGTCAAACTCTGGTATTCAATTCAGATGCTAAATCACCTTCAGTGATGTTGATTGGTATCATTTACGTGGGATATTGTGTTCTAAAAATGTAAAATGCGGGGCTGGACGGGACTGGCTGATTAAGTCAAAATTATTTGTTGTACTAGCACCAACCCTAACCTTATCCTGCTAACCCTATACGTCCACCATGACCGTGTGCCTAACTTTAACCAAGCCACGAGTGAATTATAAACGAAATGCCATGGAAATAATACATTTCAAAAGTACGTTTTGGAACGCTCGGTGTTATTTTAACACATCGAGTTGCCGAAGTTGCCACGGAAGTAATAAAGTGCATTTTTACACATTTTGAAGGCCCCAGTTGCTGTATATATATTTCATACTAATCAGCACCAGTATCGTGGACACAGTTATAATTCTGTCATTGTCATTGTTATTGTTTTACAGTTCTGCTGATATTGTCTGTGTAGGTGTTGTACGCCGTTGAAGTGCGGTACATCGTGACTCTACATGTCTTGTGATTGTACGACATCAGCTGTCCTGTTGCCTTATGGGGAAGGTAGTGTCCAAGCTTCAACTAAAGCTAGCATCAGAGCATGGTTATGCTGGCAAATTTCCGTTCTCCAACTTGCCGGATGTTTGTAAGGTCCACGTATTTTCATTTCTAAGTGTTGACGACCGAGTGTCAGCTGCTTGTGTTTGCCGAAAATGGCATAATCTGTTGAGCTCTCCACTACTTTGGACCATTGTTGATGTACCTATGTCTGTCAGGGCAATCCTGTCATTGCCACGAGCAGATAAGCACTCTGAGGTGGCATATCACGACCGAGTTAAGAAATTTTTAACCTTTATTGGCAAAGTTGATCCATGCGTTCGACGATTTGTTTTTGTCGGAGATATTGCCGAAACAGTATACCACAATTTGCTTCAGTCGTTCGTTGCACATGCAAGACTGTCAGACTTGAGATATGTGAGGATAGAGTGGGCAACAACTGAGTTAGAGGTCACTGTGAAGCTGGATGGAGATTGCACGAGTTCGTCGGGCATTGATGAAAACCATCGACGACGTCAACGATACTTTGTCCATCTGTTTGAACAGTTGTGTTGCTGTGCGCCGAATATCACGTCCCTGTCACTGCCGTTTGATTGGTCACCGAGGTCTGTAGATGCTATCGTTCGCCTGCGCAAGTTGGAGGAGTTGTCCCTCAGCAGGTATTCAGAGCTTCAAGCTCTGGACTGCATCACTCTGGACAGGGTTGTTTCTGGTTTGCCACGGTTGAGACGTCTGGAGCTAGAAGTGTGGACACCATGTGCATCTGGTGGCCTCTCGTATTTCAGTCTTCATTCCAAATCACTTGAATTTGTCGACTTATCCCGGTGCCGTGGATTTGCAATTGGACACGTCAACCTGCCGCGAGTTAGTGTTCTGAAGTTGTCACGTTATCTGTGGAGTGGTCCGCTGATGGTTCAGAACACGATTGACGTCTATTCCTTGCCTTGCCTTCATCGTATACTGAGCAACGGAATGCCAAACCTAGCCGAGCTGAATGGTTACAAACTCCCTGCAGACTGGAGCGAACATGTTGATGACGATTTTGAACTATTGCTAAAGTCCATCTGTCCATGTCAGCTGCATTACGGGTGGGAAACCATCGCGGCAGATTGTTTCTGACGTTTTGATCACTAGTCGAGCTAAGACAACAGCTGAGTTTGATTCTGTAATCTGTACGTATTTGTTGTAGCACAGTAATTCGCTGTGTTCTGTTTGGCTGTATTCTGTCTGTATGCTCTCTGCTCAGATTGTTAATTTAGTCGGCTTATAGTGGTTGTTGAGGTGTGGCATTATGTCACTACCAGTATAGCTGTGCTGCTGTGCTGAAATGAAAGACAGAGTGTTAACTGTTCATCATGTGTTTCATGTCAGTGTGATATGTTCTGTTGTTTATCGGATTAGCTGCTGAATGTTCGTTCATATTTGTTCGTTCCAGGTTGCATTTTATTTTTTAAAAATTATGCTCTGATTGTTCTTTTTAAGTTATAGTTGTTTAATTATAAATGTTATCGATTTGCACCAGCAGACAGTGTTATTCTCTTAACTGCATTGGACTTTGGTTGTTGCTATGATGAGCTGAGAATTCTCGTGTTTAATATGTTTTTATAAGCTGATTACGAGTTATTACAGTAACTACTCCCAGAACAAAAATGAAGTGTCACCTGCCATATTAAGCACTAAGCAGTTAATCAAATGCATGATGAGTCGACTCAAATGAAGATCGTTAAAAATACCTTAAATCAACTTAAGTCAAATCAACCTCAGAATACTTGTGTAGCCATTAACCACTCGATAATGGTTTTGAAAAGTGTCCATCTGATCTGTCTGCAATGTGTATGAAAATATCTGCAGAGCCTATTGTGATGCAAAGGATGTCAAATACTGGACGTTATGGCATTTCATGTTAGCTTATATGTCAGAGTGATTATTATTTTTTGAGATATGAGAGCCAATATTTGCTGGCTTAGAATGCCCTAATACCCATTGATCCATCTTTATTGTCAGAAGAATTTAAATATCTGCTTGTTGAATTTGAATTGTTGCAGCCACTGTTAAGATATTGTATGAGTGTAGGGCATTGAACTGTGTACTCTGTAGATCTCAGATTGTTATAATATCCTGCACTGATTTACGCAGAAGTGCATTTTGATAAATGTACTGTGCATACGTCAGTGCCTGTACAGTGTACAGACTACAACAGTTTGTCGATAAATTGGTTTTTGGTTGCAGCTGATTCTGTGTTAGTCCTTTTGCACACGATACAAAAGTGAACATTGTCATTTTTTTGTTACTGTGATTTTCTGACGAACTATCAGTGATGTAGTCCAGTAAGATATATCACCGAGGCAGCAAACTGACAATATAAAATGGAATCATTATCATTTCTGCCATCAAACAGTAATGCTATGCAAAAATATTCAATGCCTCAGAAACGGCGTAGTTCAGTAATTAGCATTTGTACATCCTACCAGTGTTGGTTACATTTTGCAAACACCAGCTGACTCGACACTTGTCACCAGGACGAGCACGGTTGGGTCTTACAAACAATCCACCATGATTTTTTGTGTCTGAGATGAGGATGAGACAATAACACGAGGCTGAGGCAAGGTAAGATGCCAGACTGATGAGGCATGCAAAAAAAACTGCCTCAAGGCAGCCTGAAGTCTTTAGGACTACATCACTGCAAACTGTTATTGTTCATATCGAGCGTCCACCAAAGTGAGCAGGTGATGATAGTTTGCTGTCTTGAGATATTGACGTATTGTGATGTGCTGAAGCGATACTCAATCATTATGATGTTGCATTGCTGTGTAAATTCAGCCAACAGCGTAGAAACATGCTGCGTAGTGTGCAGCTGATGCAAATAGTTGAGTTGTTGTCGTCGCCGTAGCAGTAATTAACTCTGTCACGAGACATTAGTTGTTTTATTTCGCTAGATACGCAAGTCATTAGCAGTCGTCATTGTGAACTCCAAGCGATCATAGTACGCGAGTTCGGTGTTTACATATCTGTACTTGTACAGAGCTTTTTCTGTGTTACGTGCGTTGAAGCAGTCGAAGTCTAGTGCAGCGTTTGCATTCCCTCTGATGTGTCACGCCATTACTCTAATACAGTAAAACAGTGTATAAACTTCTCTGATGGTTTTTGATATTTTAATACACTGTTGTTGTTGTTGCTGATAGACCTGTTTTACTTCCGGTTTGTCACGCTGTAATTATTGTACAATAACTGTAAAGTTTAGTAACTGAAATTAATAAAATGACTTATTTTATGTTTGGCTTGTTTGATACATCTTTCTGTTTTTTAGCCGACCATACTTACTACGGTCGCACTTATGATACAGTGTTGCGTTCGGCTGTCTGTACGGAATGTATTGTGGCTAAACGGTGCATCCTTGAGCAAAAGTTACTATCGACGGCCTATAGGAAGTCGTATATGATAAATCAATTGATACCAAAATGAATGACCTTGACCTTCGTTTAGAGGTCGTATCAAGGTCACGTCATCTCGGAAAACGTTAGAGATAGAAGCTTGGTTCCAAAGGACCACCAATAGGAAATGGCCTATGGGGAATCAAATGGTCACGTGACCGATGACGTCATGTGACCCTAGAAGGTCAAACTAGTGACCCCAACATGCTTAGAGCCCAATATCTCGAAAACAGCTGGAGATGCTACTTAGTAATAATCGCTAATTAGTACTTAGTCTACTGTGAGGCAGTACGGTCGTCTATCCTAGCGACAGATTGGCTTCTTGTCTAGTAACATGCTTTTCCTTCAGTACTTTGATACTGTTGGTTGGGTCTTTTGACCAGGACTGAGCGTCAGAGTGCCCGGATGTCAAAAATTATAAATGACGGCTTAACCCGGTCTGGCACAGGATGCTTTATAGCTGTACCCATATGGCAACAGTAGGCTTTAAAGGGTTAATGGCTTAGGTTTTTGTGTTGTACAGTACTTGTTTGTAATTAAGTTTAGTTCTTTTGTTTTGCACCAGTCAACGAAGATCGTCTTCATCAAAATTCAAAATGACCAGTAATTTGTCTACTGGACCCAGGAGTTGTAGAGTACACCCGACCTATTTCAAAACGACACAGACTCTGTACAGATGATTGTTCAGACATCCAATTATGCAAACGTAGATTATAACCAATGTGGAAGATATAAATTACAAACGTAACATATACGGATAAAATAAATCGCAGTAATAGGCATGGTCCTATCTGTCCTGTCGTGTGGTGTAATGTCAACAAAAAAGATCAACGATCATGCAGTTTTCACCAAACAGTAGTCAAAATACTCTCTAGTTTTCAGCGGTGTAAACAATGTAGCAGAAATTCAAAGGGTATCACCCCAAAAAGGCCCCAATGAAACTGTTTTCTATTGGTCCCCCATTTTGTATCACTCTGCCGTGCCATGTCGTGTCAGAAAACGTTTGCGGTTTGTGGTGGGTCGAAACTCAAACTGGTATTAGAATAACGTAATCACATTTTGCCCAATTGCATGTATAACGATTACAAACTAGTTTTAGTAGCATTAGGCCAGACGGACAGATGACTTGCCATAGCAATACCACGATCTGCATGGAACTGTGTGGTAAAAACTCTGTCCAGATATGTTCACAGTCACTGCACAACTGATGCTGATAAAAGCAAAACAGAATTATTACAATAACACTCCCGATAGTTAATACTCTGCATGTAGATAACTAATGATACCTAAACAATGAAAATGCAAAATTACTGATCAGTGTTGGTTGCACAGATACATAGATATGAAACGTGTACAATACACATGCATAAATAAATGCATGTATAAATAATAAATCGCCTGATCACAATAAAAAATCATCTGATCACATGAATTAAATAAAGTTTAAATAACGAGGCCAAGTCGTTTAAGAGCATGCTTAGCAAAGTCATCGGAAGCATCCAGAGGACAGACGTTATTATCACAACTTCTCTGTTCCTCAAAACTGACACTGACTTCGCTATAAAATAACTTGTCCTCAGCCACAGAAACATATTTTGGCAGTTCTCTGGTACTGCGTTCCTGTAGCTTATTCTTGCATTCGTCCAGCGAAGGTTTTGGGTTCAAGTCTGGATACAGCACCGACAGTGCACGTTGAGCTGCAACCTTCTCCGCATTCTTCTTGGATGCCTCCCCTTGAGCAGGCCTGCTAAAACGGTATCTGGCAGTTAGAATGAATTCCGGTGCTGATGACGGGCTGAGGCAAACCATGAAGTTCTCAAAACGTGCATTGTCAATGACCCTCAGGATGTGATCAGTACGCTGCAGTCTGGCGAGAACTCCACGTGCTGCGTCATCCTTGGCAGCAGCCTCCGTAGCAAGATCACCGCTCTTGTGAGCAACGTTCATAAACACGGTGCAGGTGAAAGGTCCACTGCCAAGTACTTCATACTTTGGCTCTGAACATCCTGGCTGCAGTTGACAGTATTCATTCAGCTGTGCTCTGTAATTCTTTGCACAGTCCACCACATTTGCTACTTTAAGACTCGTCAGAGCCACTCGAGCAGCCTCTTCGCGTGCATCTGCCTTATTAGCACACGATGCCGGTGACGAGAAGCCATACCTGACTGACACGGTGGCACTACATGACGTTGAACTCTTAGAAACATCAACTGTGGGTGGGTCAAGCTTCAACTCTTCACACAACTGCTCCAAGATGCTCATGCACGATCGGTTCTTGGTAACAATGGGATTGGCATGAGGCTGAACCCCAGTCCCAGCCGACGTTTGAACCACAGCGTCTGTACTGGCTGCAGGCTCACTGCACTGACTGGTCACCACTGAAGTACATGTAGCAGACGCACTCACAGCAGAAACAGCGGCAGCGTCATAGGCTGCGCCTACAACAGCAACAGCACAGATGTGAGTAAACTGCAAACTACTGAAAAACATGATCAACAAACAACTGAAACAATCTGCATCAACAACGACAGACAAACCCCAACAAGTCCATTACGTCATTGGTCTGCACATGAAAACTAAAAACATTCGCAGCATCAAAGTTTGCATCCAGACTAGCAGAAATAGCAACTACGTCATGTTCATGAGCAATGCATGATCAAAGGACGATATGTAGCATGTTTAATTTACATGCCTGAATCACTGGCAGTTGTGGGGAGGCCATGGAGCTTGCAAGGGGGCCACAGGCGGGTGGTCGTGGAAATGAGTTTGAATCAATCTGCAGTCTTCGAGAAAAACCTTGTAGGTGGGCCACAATGTCACTGAACATGGCACTGTAGTTATTTCGTCCTTACCTGCAGCTGATGTATCATCAGTCTTCTGCTGCTGGAAATACTCAAAAGCCAGCTTTGCTGCATCCTGTTCTGCATCAACCTTCTTTGTTCTTACAACAGAACTTGTAAACACTTGTCCACACACCGTGACTTGTGCCAAGAAACCTCCTACACAACAAACGTGTCATCTGCTATTTTCCCAAATGAGACTGTTTCAGTTGGAAAGACCACATGACGACTGATAATTGACTACAAAGAACAGGAATGATGAATTTACAAGACACAGTGACAGACAGATAGACGAAGAAGGTCCATTGGACACATTACAACGTCTACTGCTGGTCTTGAGCTTAGCAATACAGTAGACTGAAGTAGGAACAGTGGCGTAGCAATGGGGTGGGCAGGGTGGACAAAGTCCAGGGGGCCCCCGAGTGAAGGGGCCCCCGAGTTCCAGGCAAATTTTTAAAGAATAAATTTTCTGTAACAGTAAAATTAAGACATCAGTTACTCACACTCATTTTTTAGTTTTGCGAACATTATCATTATTTTATTTTATTATTATTATTGTTGTATTATGTATCTGCTATCATGTCATGGTGAAATAAAGCTTATCAATGTTTTATTGCAACACCCCCAATTTCGGTTTAAATGCTAGTCTTACTCTTATCATCTTTAATATTCTTTATGTATCATCTTTATGTAGCCACACCTGTCGACGTTGGTCGGATACAAGTTACCTGAACACGAGTCCGTAAAACTCAAACAGCCCAGCACTAATTTTTTTTTAATTTGTGGCGACTTCAGTGGACAAATTTGCGCACAGTAAGGCAAGAAAGAAACAGTTCTGAAAGCAAGTAAACATTAACTTTTGAGTTTTGACTTTCTACTGTGCCTTTTCTACTTTTGACTTTAGAGGGCAGAAACTAATGAGAATTCATTGAGTGACAGAATGCATTAAATCATGGATTATACCCATAAAACCGTAAAAGGGGCATAACATGTGGCTTGGTCACACAAGCTATAGTCAGAAATATGATAAAATGGTACAAAACACATTACAGAATTGCCATCAGATTCAGCAAGCAGTGATAACTCAACGTACGCACCACTGAGCTGAACTATCGGCCTGTAGTCTGGCAGTGTCTCTCCACGTCCTTGAACATAGTTCTGCAACACATTCTTGTAACTCTGTCCAGCTGCAGCATCACACACAATAGACATCATAATCACATATATAAAATAAGCCCCATACGGGACTGCCAGTCGACTCCTTATACAACGTAACTTTGAAGGTCACGTGATATCAAAAATCTGTCTGGAAAAATTTAGATATTGTCTTGGAGTATCATAATTCATCATCAGTCTTTTGACTGCATGCATACCGACGGAGGAGATAGACTCTGAAATTGGCCATTTTTGCAACTGTCGGGCCTCCGTGACCTTGACCTTGGATAGGGTCATACGGCATACTGTTGTGTATCACTTCATCGACCTCTATCTACATACCAAATTCTGTTGAAATCGGAAACATTTTTGTGGACGGATGGAAGGGCGGACGACATTGAGACTGGCTTTGCAAGGTCGACTCCTAAATTATAACACGGTATTACATTATATGAGCATTATATTAAAAATTATAAATAAACAGAAGTGTGATTGGATTATTATTACTGGCCAGACAGTATCCGACATCAGACAATATTTTTATTTCCAAACAACTTTAGTCAGTTACTTAATGCTGAATCAAACAAACGCTGTGCAGTTTCACAGACTGATCGGCTGTTGAGCTGCTAGTAACTAATCAATGCTGTATCGTATCAACTGTACTATCTGCTGTGTTGAATAAACTACTGTGTCTCACTTGACTGTGATATGATCACAAACACTATACCGTAGCTGCTCAAATGCAGTTCGTTCAAACTGGGTGCTATTGTCATCAGACTCACGTGCTATGGGTCGCTGTTCAAGCAGTTCAACTCTTGTCTCGATGTTGTCGACTCTCTGTTCTGTGCACAGAGTTCGATCTTGTACATGTTGAATGGAACGGACAATGCTATCCATCTCGCCACGCAGCAGGACCAGCTCCTCGCGTAAGTACGCATCATTGTCAACGATCGTCTTCAGCAGTTCTGCTTGCTTTTGAGCAACTTCAACCTAGTTTAATCACACATCAGTGTTTAGCATTCAAGTAACATTGACAAATATCTACAATACCCTATATCAACTACAGTACATGTTCAGATCGATGTCAGATTACAGAATTTTATTCAATTAACTCTAGATTGGACAAAGTTATGCCATATCATGCACAAACATTCAGTGCTCAAAAGCTAACCACTTCTAGCAAGTAACAATATCTATCAGTGGCCAGTGGGTCACATTTCATAGCAATCCATTCAGAAATTTTGGAGTTATCTTTTACAAAAACAGACAACACAAATGCTGTTGTCAGGGGTAATGAAAAATGAAGACTAACAACTTTGTTATTCTCAGAAGAGGAAAATCAAGAAAACTTTTTTATGTTAAATGTCTTGTTAAGGTTCAGCTTCAGCTTGTAATCAATAAACAGCAAATCAATTAAAAACTGCAGTGCATTCCAAAAAGGTGTCAATAAAACCATACCATCAGCAAAACACAGTAAGTTAGTCACAGTACTCCCAGTGCAACAATATATTCAACTCACATCTGAATAACAGAAAGAATAATGTCTCATACATAGAAATGAAAGAGATGGAGTGATAGCGACAACTCACATCAACAGCATCTTACCTCACAATCACCACTGCCGTCATCATTGTTGAGAGTGTGATTCAGTCTGGACTGAACATCAGTCATCTCCTCAGCAAGGCAGTCACGTTCCAGTTCAACTGTTAACTTCTTCTCAGACAACTGATAACAAACACCAAGCCAGTCCAATGACCTCAAACATGTTCAACTGTCTGTTAAACTCATCATGGTCATCAAAGAACAAAACAGTCTTAACAAGTCTTGTTTAGGAAATCACTAAATACTACTAGATTAGACGTGTTTACATGCTTAATGCCCTTTCATACATCAACCAAGCAGTCAAAACGTATTGAAACTATCATCAGAAGAAGCTTGTGCCAATACTCTCAATACTGTTCCATTGACCAAGACAGAAACATCGTAGTATACTGTAATCAAAATTTTGTGCAAAATGCATAATCCCAACCATATCAATGTGTTCATGAAAAGTTGCGCAGAATTCAGAAATTTGTGCGATGAAAGGAAACGAAATTACACAAGGCAGAATGACACAGAGGAAAGCTTTAATCAATCACAGAATCTGTCAAATAAATGCACTGCATGTACAGCACTGCAGTTGAGACAGCATCTGAACACAGGAAACTACAGATCCACACAGACCACACTCATTCATGTGCTCTGCTCACTAGTGACGGTATTTGTTAAATTTGGCATCGGGTCTCATTGCTATCATAAGGGCAATCAATCAATCAATTCTTTAATTAGAGAAATGTCAAAACGCACTTCAACATGTGAAACAAACACAGAGCAGTAAAATGTAAGTAAAGTCAGTCAATACATATCGCTATATAACATTCTAATGATAAAATTACAATTAGTCAATCGGGAAGCACGTTGACAAAGTAGCCTATTGTGTGGTCTGTCACAAAGATTGTATAGGGAGGCACTAGGAGGCGGGAGGAGAGAGTGTAAAACATGTTCAGGTTGAT
>Ga0056129_1000402_pt1 | contig 11043 bp, 9 predicted proteins | sample WorMetLIZISLAND1_FD_71118 | JGI IMG/M metagenome (GOLD analysis project Ga0056129, IMG submission 71118) | Marine gutless worms symbiont microbial communities from Max Planck institute for Marine Microbiology, Germany - Olavius loisae LIZARD... ...
GGTCGTGTTATGTGTTAGCCTATGTATGTATGTGTAGGCCTATTTGTGTATGTGTACTTTTATTGATTGTAATTTTCCAGCATATTCTGCTGCAATTGTAATAAACTGATTGACATTGACATGTTTATTTAATCATTAATTCTGACATACTGGTCATAACTTCCGAGCGTCTTTTGCTTAAACAGTGAACGATGTAATAACAAATTAGAGTCAAGAATCACACTATTAAACAGCGTCAGGGTTTACCAACCATATCCACTATCACACGTTTTCACTCACAATTACACGCCAGTGACCATTTCATCAGTACTAATGTACAATGACAGTAATACTAAAATGTTTAACGTCACACCCAACACACTGTGGGTCAGAAGACCTTCCCAGCCGATCTCTTGATCGGTACAAAACACTCAGTCTTCTCAACCAATCGTTTAAACTACATTGGATTGGATTGTGCAGTGTTTTACGTCCCCGCCAACACAGTATAGGTTATATGGGAGACGGTTTTTACAGGTCGAAAGACCCAACCAACAGTATCAAAGTACTAAAGGAGATGCTACAAAAGAGAAAGAAAACAACGAAAACAACTAAATCACACATATAGACATACAATAATAGATACAAAAAGGATATACACAAAAAACACAGCAAGTCCCCTAGTCTACTAATATGGGGTGACTAGGGGACGGCTTAAATTACAAACAAGAACAGTACAGAAAACCTAATCAACAACATGACCAAATAGTAGCACGTGCATAAACTAAAAACAATGAAACTAAATCCGGGTTCAGGAGCACTTTTGACTGCCGACCAGCAAACGGTTCAGGCCACTTCAACAGAAATGGGACCGACATCAATAATGGATCGGTTCAACACACAATCATCAGAGTCCACAGACTTCACATTAAAAACCACAATCACAGACACAGAACTAAAAAGAACAGTGACAGTAGAACAACAGTTTCACAACCACAAGATCATTGGCGTTACAACAAATGACAACATAGTAACGAAACAACATATCGTTTACCTTCTTCATAATGCAGTGACACTGTTTGCCAAGGACCTACAAAACACCAGCATAAAAAGTAATACATTACAGCATGACACAGAAACACGTTCTGCAAATTACTTCAGGTTCAGCCAAGGCAAAACTTTGGAATTTTCAGAGCAGGTTTTACAGATGGGATATCCCTTAATTAAAATAACATTAAAAGTCAGCCTTTAATCTCAAAAGACCACTAATAATTCATACATTATAGATAAGATTTCTAATATTCACCACTGCGACAATTCTCTCCAGCTATGTCATCAGCTGCAACCAATTAACAAGCAGGTTCACGGCTGTGACATGCGGCCGTCCTAGATAATTACTTATTACACATTATCACGAAAACAAAGCAAGCATTTCTGCTGGTGAAATGTATTCGATGAAATGTGTAGAATGGGCTGCTGATCATTTTGATTTTGGTTTGATGTTGATTGATCCACTTTTGATGAGGATATGCAAGAAAAACGACTTTTTTACATTTTCATTTTCAGTGACCTTGACTTTTAGACCTCAAATTTTATCGGCTAGTTACTTTTAGCCAGGGTTATATCTCCACAAAATTCGAAGTTTCTCTGGTTTTCCTGTTTCGAGAACCTGTAAAACCGCCTCCTAGATAACCTATACTGTGTTGGTGGAGACGTTAAACCCTGCTCAATCAATCAATCAATCCTGTTTCGAGAAAACTGAAGGCATGGACAGGCGGACAGACAGACAAGATACAACACTTAATGCAGCCCCCTAGTGAGGGTCACATAATAACACATAACAGCACAGTTATATACACATAATAACACTGTTATACAAGAAAATGCTGCAGTTTCACAACAAGAGGAACCAACTATTAGCCAATAATTTCTGGAAACAAAAATTCCGTCGATGGAATTACATCGACTTCAAGTTATCACTTATTATCTACTAGATAAAAGAAATCCACATCAGCAATATCAATGGTTTCTGCATGATACCTCTGCAGTCTTATCAACACCTGGAAAAGATGCAAAGCAGTAAAACCATATCACAATTTTATCAGCATTAGACAAACGTACTAGAAATTGCATTGAAGCAACTGAACCAACCTGGAAGAACTGATTGATGACCATAAGCACAAGGTTCCAGACGGACACGTACTGGTAGCCGAGACCAGCCTCAACGACTCGGAACATCTTGTGTACTGATGACGAACCACCGACTGGTGTATTGTTAACGAGAGACGTAGCCACGTCAGCCGCCGGCTTCACGCAGTCACGGAGCAGTGACTGAACAATTACAAACAAACACATCACTAGTGACGCGTCACTAATCTTAGTGTAGACAACACTATGAACAGACACAGTCAGCAACAGCACTTTTTTACAAACAAGTGTACATCAAGGAATGATAATAATCCACGTATAATTTACAGGTTCACAGGTGACAAAACCCAACAGACAACACCACTACGCAATGTAACGTCCAGATAAACATCAAATTTAATCATTACGAGTGCCAGGAAGCACAAATTAATGATTTTTGATAAGTATCAACAAATAAGAGAAATCTTACTATCAGGACTTCAGCCGACATCTTAGCAACTGCTACGTTGCCAGAATGCATCAGCTTCATACATGCAGCAAAGAGTCGTGGTAAATGCTGGAGACCGTCCTGTCGACTCAACCTGTATTCACACATATACACCTTCACAGTACAGCTCTGCGCCGTTATTTCTTAATTACAATATCAATATCAATACTTTTTTTGTTGAAACGGGTTTAGATTCGGCAGGTGCTTCAGTTTAAGCCAAAAGCAAATTACTAACTCAGTCCTACCTGTCAAATGTACTCACTAGTAAAAGCATTTTTCTATCTGTATGTTATTATATAAAGAATTCAAAAAAGTTCAGATCTGAACGTAAGTAAAAAAAGTAAAGTCCCTTCCCGAGCCTGAGGCCAATGGGGCGGCGCTGATCTCCGTTTCCTTAACGACAACGCTGCATGATCCGTCCGGATAACTATGTGTCGTCCGTGCAAGTATTGCCGGAACTGCTTCAACCCATAAACGACGGCTAACAGTTCTTTCCGGGTAGTCTCATACTTCAATTCCGGTGACCGTAGAGTCCTTGACGAACAGGCGGACACCAGCCGAAGCTGGCCATTCGGCCACCGCGTACCTGTTCAGATCTGAACAGCTGATATTATCGCCTTCAGCACTTAGTGACAGCATGATCTCAGTTTGCTAAAAGAACAGTTTTACTACATCACTTACTTACTAACTTACATCAGTCAAGTGCAACAGTCACACATAAAACAATTTCCATGTCTTACATATTTCTACACGGCACTGAACAGTGAACATGACAGATAACTACGTACCTTGATACGTTGCAGTGAGCCTGCTCCATAACAGCGAGCCACGCTAGTGTTGGCTGGACGTCAACATCACTTGGCCGATGTTCATACAAAGCCTGCTTCCACACATCAGCTCAACTAATAATCTTATAACTAGAAGGTGCTCACAGGGTTCTTAGCTTTGCAACTCTGAAACATATTTCTTCCTTCAAAAGAAATAATTAAACAAAAACTTGAAGTCACATCTTTACACCGAGTAGTAGCATCACAGAGTAGTTAATGTGCATGTCTTTTGTTCAAGAATAAAATGAACTTAAAATCCAAAATTTCATGACGGGATGTTGTGTTGTGGTTCTGTGACACAAGTCAAGTCCTATTCTGGGATGACATAGTGATGACCAAGGATAGACTCAAGAAGTCTGACATGCTCTGGCCTTTCAGCTCTTCTCACAGCAGCATAACTCAACAGAGAGTGAAGACCCTGTTTTGGTGGACCATCCCATCAAATCTACTCAGCTATTCTTTTTTAAAAGCAAACCATTCACACAAATTGCACGACTGAACATCCAGACATATTAAAACAGAAAATAACTAAACTGTCATGGCCACTGTGCTGGCTCGAGGCACGAGACAGAGAGGGTTAATTCACAGCTCCAGATATCTACATGAAAGAACCACATCTGAGGTCAGTAAATGACCTGACTTCACAAAGTGCTATTGTTATTGATGTCCCTGTCTCTATTTGCACTTGTTTCATGTTTTGTATTGTTGATTTGATATTCAGCTATTCTGCTACTCAGCCGCACGTGTGGAATAAAACCCAGTATCAGTGTCAAAGTGCAAAGAATGTTGAAGACCAGGTTGAACAACAAACAGTGATGTATAGCTACGACAAGACGGCTTCTGTGAAAAATAATCAGTAAAATGCCAGTGTTTGTCTCTGATAAGGATGGATGGTTAGGGTTTAACGGCATTTTAAGCACACGAGTAGCGGCTATATCATGCCTGAAGATGTCTCTGATAAGAAAACAGATAACACAGTACTCAGTGACACATCAACTAAATGACACTGACTGCTATTATCTGAATGTTGAGGTCGACCGGGAGACTCATCGGCCTCGGCTGTGCAGCAAACATTGCATGAATGGTTTTCATTGCGACACCCGTCAACATCTGAACAACAGCAGACAACAGTCTCACTTGCACATGCCAGTTGTTACTACATCAGCATGGATTTGCATTCCCACACAGTCAACTGCCCTTCCGGTTTAACTATTGCAGACATTCCTATATAATGTAGCTTTCATTCCTTAACATTTTTTCACTGTTTTTATCGTTTATGGTGTTAGGCGCCCTTGTTGTGCCTTTATGGCACTTACGTTACCCTAATCTTGACTTCTTATGATGTGATATGATATGACATATTTTGATGTAAAAAATTATATTCCCACTACCTACATCAAATAAACACTGACACGACAAATTGCTTGAAACACTGTGGCTGAGCAGCTAATGGCAAGCTGTACGTGCAATATCTCTGTTCACATAGCTGTTCCCTCCACAGCATTGACAACAGTCATCCATTGAGTCGGTGGATGTCAACATACATTGTTAATGGTGCATGAGACCTCAAGTTTATAAGCTAGCAAACTGCAAGTAAGGTCAGTGAACAAACTTGTGAAATGTCTTCCAGCAACATCTTTCACACTAGCATCTGCATGACTTTCTTCAACTTGATTACACATAGTACTAGTATCAATATGATGACTATTCCGTAACAACCTTTGGTAATATATGTCCAAGATTAACATAGCTATGAATGAGATATGTATGTTGAATGTGCTGACGCCTACAAAGTCATGACAATTTGACAATGGATACACGCAGCTTTGATGACACCAATGCCTTCACTGTTGACAAAGCTCTAGCAATCTGGCTCACGGATCAATAAATGTCGAAGCAACATTCTACAACAAATAATGTAGTAACAACTGACTGTGTTGTGAACTGCAAGCAGTCCAAGTATCATCTCACAGGTAGACTTCAGCGCACTTTTCGGAAACTCAGAAATGACAGATTTCAACAGTTCCAGCACATGTAAAACTGCTGTGACGTCACCACTACCTACACATGACATCTATGAGCGATAACTCAAGACACATGCTGTGTTAACATTCATCGATCATCAGAGACAGACTTGATAAATCACACTCTGCTCTACTTTGCAGTGACATGTCCAGAATTCAAAGTTAAATGGCAATGACGGGAAAGAAACAAAAGTCCTAAGAATTTTCTTGACACATGTGCATGTAATCCCATGTCTGAGACAACAAATAACATGTATCAAACAAAGCATAAACCCGAAGTACTTTATCATTACATTACTTTTCTACTTTACTTAGGTTACTTAAGTTTAAATAAAGGGTAAAATTTTGGTTCAGGCAAAGAGAAAAAGCTCCCCAATGCTGCCTGCACTTGTGGACAATAGCACTCAGCATGGGCCAACTCAGACTTGACATGTCAAAGGCACACTTCGCTGTGATCAACCACCATGGCCGATTGCATTTTGTGTGAACCACAAAGTAATTTCAAATAGAAAAATACATTTTATACCATTTTCAGTCAGTCAAGTCTGTTGTAGAAAAATTGAAACAAATACAAAAATTTGGAATTGTGGCAGTTAAAGTACAAAATGGACAGCTTTCTTCACCAGATCACAGCCTATGGACAACGTAACTTAACAGCAATGTCAAGCATGAACTGAAAAAGTTTCCATTTGTCCGACATTGCTGCCACATGAACAACGTTGAGACTTCTGAACTAAACTGGACAGCAATAAGTAGCAGATAAACAGTTCGTCAGAACGGACCGCCACATTTTTCGATCTCTTCTCGGCAATACTTGGCAACAACTGACGCCGCTGGATGATGTGACAACGTGGAACTGTTGTCGGCTTTCACGAACGAACTCGCTCGCAAGACAACTCCTACTGCATGATGACATGTCTTTCTCACCTACTCAAAGCATGTCAAACTCTTGTCAACTGAAACTCCAACAGTCTGCACTGCTGTTAACATAACATTATAATGTACACAATCACCAAGCTTCAAATATATCTTTTCCACACAACCCACATAGTGGAAAGGGGCTTTAAACAATGCTGTTGTCTGTTGCTGTTGGTTACACAATGCAGAGACAGATCAAGCAGTAGCACACAGTGTCACAATGTACATTGTACATGCTAGAATCTACAGCACTGTTAGTCATTGCAGCAATGTTTCTAAAAATAGGTTTCACGTGACACTAATGGATAAGAGAAGATTAATGGGTGCAAAACTTGTGCATGATTTCAATTTTAAAACCATTTAATATTGAAGAGTACTTGGCACATTTGTGTCAACATAAACACAGCGTGTTAGATTAGCATTACGTTGGCACAACGTTAATCTCACAGCCAAAATTACGCTGTTTGTCCAAATTTGACCTATGCATAACATTAATCGCAAACAGCACTACTGCTTATTGTCTCGACCAATTGGGATGATACACTTGTTATGAATGCATCAACACAGATATCACAGACGATAACTGTTCACTACATACCTTAGCTTTTGATGACGTAACAAATGGCATTAGAGACCGAAAAACATGTAACGTATATTCGTTGCTCCATGTTGGCCTCTCGAGTGACGCAAGAAGATATGAAAGGCAGAGAATCGACTGAAACATGAAACAAACATGAACATCAAACAACCAACATGACATCACTGATATCACACAACACCAACGAATCATGCATCTCAAACTCAGTACAGCATACAACTAAAACAACTTCAGATCTGTATGAATGAATGATGTTTGCTACATCGCTGTTATTAAAACACAAACAATCAATGCGTTCGTTATTTACCGATCGTAATAATGCCGATCCTTCAGCTTTCTCTGAGGCTGCAGCTGCTGCTAGTTTGTTGGTCAGAGATCTTGAAATGTCAGCGAAACGACTTCTCACTGCTGATTGTGGGACCCTACAAAGTGTACACACTGATAGTCTCATAACGGTTTTCACTTTCGGTTCAGTTTCGGTCAGTATTTTGCAGAAGCTGCAGTTTTGTTTTTTGAAAAAGAAAAAAACAGCAGTTATTGCACATTTTTGTGAAAACAGTCTAGTTTTATTGAAGTACACTTTCTTCAGGTGAAGAATTAGTAGTCAAAACAAAAATGGATGGTATTTGCAAGGCTTTTGGAAAATACACCACATAAAACGGCAGTTTTTGCCAAATAAAGTGCAAAAATTGCCATTTAGGCTCGGTGTATTGTTTTTCTCTGGTAGTAATCTTGCAACAACAACATTAATAACATTTTGTACTACAAATCACACTTAATTACAATGAAAACCTCCAAACCTCCAAAAAACGCCAAAGAACACACACAAATGTGGTTTCAGTTTGACAACGTTGGCTAAAAACAGCAACACTGTTTTTGGTTTCAGTTTTAAAACCAACCCAGCACTACTCAGTACTCACAGAGCTGTGCACAAGTCATATACACAAAACGGACCAGTGATAAACAGGTCGGCTCAATACCGTCTTCCTCTCTCCTAACTAGTTGTCATTACGTCCTGCACTCACTAGAGATTAACACTTCACAAATCTCATAAGAAGAACAGCGCATAACTGTCAGATCTCTCAAAGGAAATCAAACATAAGTGAAATCAGACAAAATGTGAATTTGACAGAAGACAGATTAAAGTGTGACTGTATATCAAGCCTGATGGCCTCACAGCTTGCTTGGTAACAGGTAATCATTGCCAAAGGCATCTAGAGCTTTAAAAAAATTTTAACTCCTAGTCAGCAGATGGTTTAAGTCATCAACATGCAAGAGAGCAGCTCACTTCTTGATGACGATGCTTAGAAGGTAGGCAACGGCAACACTCGACTGCATGTCCAACTCGGAATCCAGAATTGTCATCTGTTAAACGAAAAACTACACCATAAACATTTTGCAGCAGACATATCTTCAGGATTTTGCAGAAAACATAATCTTTTGTTTAAATTTGCAACCAGCAATTTCTAGAACCAAACAGACGATCAGAACAAAGCAAATTCTAGTGAAACACCAGCGGAAGAACTGAACTAACCAAAGCAGCAAAGTATTCAGTGTTTGATTCAGTTCCACCGCGACTCTTAATCTCTTCACTGACAGCTGCCAACACTGCAACCACCTATCAACATCAATGGATAACGGTACAAGAGATCTCTGTAATAACGTAGTAACATAACAGAAGGCTCAGCCGCTGTTCATAAACCGTGCAATACTCGTGCAAGCAATGCCACGGTGGTGCAGTTCTGTACAAATGCAAGGTTAACATTTGCCAATGCCCAAATGCATATAAAATCAGAAATCAGAACAGTATTGTGTGTGCATTTTTTAAAGATGTTTTCATAACTTAGAGCTACGTGATCACACAATTTGACCTTGAACACTCTTTTTGAATCTAATACCACAGTAGTCACATCTAAGCAGTCACAATGTCACAGGCATCATAAGATTAATTCTAATTTCTCAAATATTTTCTACCCAGTTCAACCATAAGTAAAATCATTAAAATCTGTACAATAATTGGCACCTCTGGCTCTGGCTATTTGCCACTGCAGCTGATTCAATAACCATTCAAATCTCAATGGCAAATTGTGACTGATAAGTTACTTATTGTATACGCATACAACTGAATTGTGTGCGAAAAGTAAATGCTGACAAAAGCAACAGTGAAATATTTGTAATGTTATAATAAAAATCTTCAGCTTACTTCTTTATGCTGTGCAAGTTGTGATGTTGCAAATTGGCTCAACACTCGGCTGAACGTCACATTAGTACAGTCTGTCCACTGACTGGCCAACGTGCAGCTTGACTTTGCACCAATCGACAATGACTCAATGTCCGGAAATGCAACACTGCTATCATTCTGGCATGCCTCATGTCTTGCCAAAGCGTCGACAGTCAAACTACTTGGACCTGTGTCAAACAATTATCACTAAATTTTATCAACAGATAAGCAAGTCACTGATGTAACTGGCAGGTAGAATGCAAGTTGACGAGGGGGAGGGGGCTGAACCCTAGCTACTTTGACAATCTCCCTTGCTCATCCAATTTTCAGCCGCAGTCGTCTGACATAGCGCCTTTGCTCGCAGTTACATCTATATTTAAAATACTACTATAAATGCCACTTGCAGGCAGTTTCAGAAGCAGTTTTGGCAGTTTCTGTTCTAGTTAATCTCTAGCCCACCTTCTTTCTTCTGACCAAGCCGACTCCCCTGATATTCTCTGACAGCTCGTACTCTGCTGTCATGCACGAGTACAATCATTATAATGAACACAAGCTTCTTACACATGAATGCTAGCAACTGATGGGCACAGGCACTAGCACTATGTTTGAGTTAGAATGAATTTTCTGTGGCGGCAAAGAGTATTACCGGAAGAATCCTGCAGCACAGACGTTGCTTATGTGCTTGTCGAGACTAAGGTCCGACAAGTCGTGACACCTAGAAGATAGACATGCTCGTTGGCAATAACAGTATTTGCTCCAAGCAGTAAGCCTGGTCCACAACCCCAGAAGTGAGAGGCTGTATTTTGTACGGTCCGTCCAATGACCGCAGGATGCCGCAGGATGCCACAGACCGGCGCAGGACACTATTTCTAGTAATATTGTTGGAATTTTTACTGTATGTACAGTTTAGTTCTGTCAACTGTCAATCAACTTGGCCACATGAGTGTTGCAGGACGTCGATCACCATCACAAAACGACACAACAATATTACTGTAAAGTGTCCTGCGGCACCCTGCTGCGGCTTGTAATGTCCTGTGGCACTGTCCTGCAGCAACGGTACTGACGTGAAATGTAGCTCTATGTAAAGTTAAATTCATCAAAATTGAACTTGATATAGACTTGTGACAGCTTTGCATTGATTCATATCATGGTTAATTGCTGCCTGGACCTTAGTGGTGCCCAGAATATCACTAGAAATAGTGGGGTTACACTAATTGCTGAATCGGTTGAATCGTCTTGAATCGGCTGAATCGGCCCTGATGCAGTAGTACATAAATCTTTATTCACCATAACAGCAGCAAACGGACAGACAGACACTGAGTCACAGACAGAATCGTGTTGGAGTCCTTGAGAGATGGAAGTTACTGCAAATAGATGATTACTTCCAGATGATTCCATTGACTGGAATCATCTGGAAGACGATATAGTGGATGCTCCGTCAACTGAAGCATTCCGGGAAGCTTAGCGAACATTCAGACCTGCTCGTAGCAGGGCTCCAAGCTCTCTCTCATCTGCTGCGTTAATACCAGTATTGGTCCTGCAGTGTATTGATACAGATACAGATACAGGACAGTCTAAAACCGCTGGCATGGTGACGTGATCGCGCTTCGATAGGACAGGCTGACGGGACGCGGCTCCTTGCGACAACACAGCTCTTGTTCTGTGCAAAGGATGTGAATCATGTGAGCGGTCAAGTGAACTAGGAAATCAAAATTAATAAATGTAATTTTAACATTTACGTTGTTAGATTACGATACGATACGATACGATAGAAGAGATTAACGTGGACTCAAAAGCTGAGTATACAGCTTAATCTAGCACACGTAGCCAGAAACTAAAACAAA
>Ga0056129_1000404_pt1 | contig 11020 bp, 8 predicted proteins | sample WorMetLIZISLAND1_FD_71118 | JGI IMG/M metagenome (GOLD analysis project Ga0056129, IMG submission 71118) | Marine gutless worms symbiont microbial communities from Max Planck institute for Marine Microbiology, Germany - Olavius loisae LIZARD... ...
GTTATCTCTCGTACAACTAATTCCCCAGGGTGATTAAGGGGGAACAGACTGCGCCCCCCCCCCCGAGGATCACATACCTCTTGTGTAGCTCTGTTCTATTCTGTTATCATATCCGTTTATGTCTGTGATTAGCATTAGACATTATACATATTGTTATTTTTCTCAATGTATTTCTGCTTGCTGAACCTTTCGCCCATTGTGTAAGAATTTCATTTTTTTGTATAGAGTGTATTTACCGCGCGATGTCCTGCACAGCACCGTGATGTTACTGTGAGTCGTCCGTCCGTCCGTCATGTCTGTGACATTGATGCCCCTCATCATATAGGCCTAGTATATGAAAATTAGCCAAAAATCTTCGCTACCCGCGGTGGCAATCGATCTGCTCTATGGGAATCATCAGGAAATTCCAGGTGGAATAGGGTGTTGTAGATAACACGCAGTATCGCGCGGTTTCATTGCGACAGCACGGCTTTCTTGTACTCTTATCAGCCAGCATAGTGTAGCCTTCATGTAATACAAAGACACAATTTCAATTGGTTGTGACTTGTGATAACGTGGACAGCATCAGGCGCCGATTTGACGTGGTTATCAGTTACGTTGGCGATGTTCGGCAAATTCGCTATCAACGCGTCGTTCACGATCATCTACTTGTACGGACCAGAAATCTACCCGACCGTTATCAGGTCGCCTCATTATTCACATTCGACATAGTTGCTGATTACTGCGGTTTACCATTACTGCTTATATATCTAGTCAAAGTGCTGACGAGAGTTGTTCAAACTTCCAACAATTACAAGTAGGCCCTAGGCCTACTGTATGTACTCCGGTGTCGTAGCTGAAAAAAATAACATTGACAATCAGTTACGACAATGCCGGTTATTTACCTCGTCACATCCGCCAATCCCAAACATACTCTTCTTTCAGACGTTATCTTAAGACGCTCTATACTTTCAGTCAGCCTTTCCTGCCCCCTAGAGTCCCCCATAATGCGTCCTGATTCTCTTCCGAGACTTTGACGCTATACAAATCCCTTACTTACTATCGATAACTGCAGGTCCACTTTACAAAGTCACACAGGGTTCAGTTGTCTGGGAATGAAATGTTAATTAGGATATTTTGATCGCTGTGATACATATTAAGATGTAATTGGTCTCCATGTACACTGTGCGACTTTAGTAGCCTACTTTACGTTGGTAAGACCAACATCTGCCCTGTACTTTGCATAGGCCTATATTTTTTATTGCCGTTTCTTTCGTTAACACTTTACAACATATCTGGACACTAGCATATTTTCTTGATTATAGTTTGTTGGTTAGGATTTAACGGCATTTTAAGCACGTTTCGTGATTATATCTGCAGCAGTTTTATGCCGTAAGCCCCATTGTCAAAGTCATTATCATATTGCAGTATTGATATTGCATCTGTATAGGAACACGGGAGCTGGGATGGGTTCGTTCGCCGGCCGTTTTGGCGGTATCCTCTACCCGTACATCAACTACCTGTCCAAGACAGATGTCGGCGGACACGTAGGGCGTCAACTGCCGCTCGTCATCTTCGGCGTACTGTCGATCGTCGGTGGTTTCCTGGCTCTGCCCCTGCCAGAGACGAGACATCGACCGCTGCCTGAGACAATAGACGACGTCGAACACTACGACGAGTTCTGTCGACGTCATCTCAGTCGAAAACAACGAGACACGGTGAATGCTGCCACAGACGGCGTCGTCGAAGACGTCGAACTGCTATAACGCAGTGTATTCCTGTATTCTGGTGGTGGCTCCGCCTTGCTTAGCGGTAACGCGCTAGTCTCGATCAACGTAGTTACTCTACGCCGGGCCCGTTTAGTACTTGGATGGGTGACCCGTCTGCGGGCGGGTACACAATCTTGGTATGTGGCCAGCCACCAAGGTCGACTAAACCTTCGACCCTCCTTGGGGCGGTAAAATGAGTATCAGCTTTCGGGCTGAATAATCATAATAATGGCGAAGGTCAGTGCAGTTCAACTAGCAGCCTAAAGGCGGGCTTATGGCTCAAGCCGATCGGCTTGGTCCAAAGGTTGGCGGCCATCCGGTGCTGTGCTGCCCTTGTAATGATGGATCATGTCACGGCGAGTTAGAAATCGTCGGCGTTATTATTATTATTATTATTACTGTACGATAGGCCTTTATGCAGAACGACTGCGTTACCTCAGTCTTAAGTTCTCAAGATTTGAGTCTTGGTTTCGACATATCTTCAAGCTCTTCATTTTCTTGGTCTTACAGCATGACCTTGGCTCAGATCAAGATGACCTGAAGAGAAGAGGCGCTCTGTAGATTTTATACGACAATGAAAAACTCTAAGTAAATACTGCAAAAAACAGTTTTAATGGTCGACTAACACAATCAGAAGTATGGCCGTGAAAGACATTTCATATATGGGAGTCTGCTGATTCTTCACAGCACTTTAACTCTACCTGTAATAAATAGTTGGCATTTGCTCTCAAAGTTTATACAGCTGTGAATAAAGATGACGTTCGAGAAAACAATTCAGAACCAGTCGAAATATTTTTACTGAACAGGTAACTGATGAATAACTATTAAATAAAAATCATATAAAAAATAAGTTCATTCCTACTCTGTGATTCTGTATGCCTAATTACCACGGTGCTAGGTAACAATCTATGTGATTAGCACACAACAACACTTAAACAAAGCTGACAGACATCAAGAACTTGGGACACACACAGTCTTCTTACACGACTAGCAACAATGTTTACTGGCTTATTAACAGCAGTCAAACCAACTCGGTGAAATGAATCAGCTTCAACGTAGGCCCAACATAGTTTCTTCATATCATTAAATTTTCTTTAAATTACTGGAATGACATGCAACAGACAAAACTCTTGACCTAAGAGTTGTGTTCAGTTCAGCAGTGTTCAATGTTCTGCTCCACACATTACTGGTCGTTTGGTGGATGACAGGTTTTTGGCGGCCAATACATGCACTTTAGTGCATAGTGCTGCCTTTCGCAGAACTATAATTATCTGTCTGTCTATGACAAGTTGGAGTACTGTGAAAATGGTGAGAGATAGACCTACAGTTTCAGTATCGTATCGTACTACGTGGAGCCTAACACAGTATTGCCCTAACCAACAGTACCATCATTGACCCCCTAGGGGCACTGCTTTCCCAAAAGGGGGTAGTCAAAAAATTAAATTCAAAACTACTACAGGCTATCAAGTAAAGTTAACACGCCGAGCATTGGCCACATTTTTCTCACCTTGTTGTTGATTGGTGCAAAACACTCAGCCTTCTCAACCAATCACTTGGCTGATAGTAACAAAGCTAAACATAACAACACAGCCATGAACAACACAGAAACCTAAACCACACAATCGAACTACCCACCATATACACAGAACTAACGCGAAATGAACTAACAACCGTAACCATAGTTGAAACAAAATCACAAGGATTTCATAACAATACTGATCACAACAATGGTACACAGTAGCCGAGTGGTATGGTGCCGGACTTGCGACGGGTTCGAATCCCGCCCGTGGCTGCTGTGTACCAACGCCAACTCAGCGTGCCATCCCTCCGGGGTCGGTTAATGAGTACCAGTGAAATCTGGGGAGTAAACGGGCATACCACGCGATACACTGGCCCCGTATCCGTGGTGTTGCAGCTTCGGCTGGTGTCCGGCTGAAGGCTAATGAAACGGAGATCAGCGCCGCCCCATGAGCCTTAAAAGGCTCGGAAAAGGACTTTACTTTACTACTGATCACAACGGCTTATTAACAGTCAATGTCATCAGTTCACCACAGCTATACAAACAACAGCACAGTCTTGCCATTACGCAGCACAGCGTAGTAGACACTAACAAATGTATCAGTGACTGCATCACAGCATGCCATCAGGGCATTAACGATACCGCTGATAACGCACAACATATGCTAAACAGTGACCGTTTACCCGATATAACCTGAAATATAAGATTAATACAAAAAAGTGAAAATAAAACAATTTAGCACAGGAAACTGGTTCTGAGTTCACTGTTCTACTACAACTACATCAGCACTCGGACAACAAATTTCTATTAAGTGTGTGCTGTTAAGTATAGTTTAACTGAACAGATAAGATCTGATGCAAAATTCATATGTATCACAGGAGGAGAGTCATTTCAAGTGGTGAACTATAATAAATGTGTCACTATGTTTTACACTACGTCGCATCATAAATGGCTGGATGGATCTTGACATGGCTCCCTGACAGGTGTCCCGTCCCATCTGGTACCATTTCTGCACGGTTGACAAGACACAAGACAAAATATGATAAAACAGAATGTATGAATTTACCTGATTTGTAGTGCAGTGGTATCTACGATGACTTACTTACTTACAGCTTGGTAAAACAGTAGCTGCTGTAGCTTACCTTACCTAGCTGTCCAGCTTATCAACAGTAACAAGGCATCGGAAACTCATCACAGTACAATAAAGCCACTGAAACGCAAGTTTCTTCCCACAGTTTCTCATGTTACCGCTTTCGCCGTAGAATAAGCCACGAACTTCTGACTGGCAACGTCATTACTGTCAGTGACAGTGAGAACGTTGACGGTAAGGTCTGTGGATGGCAGCAGTCGGCTGCATCGTTGACATTCACCGCCATCATCCTCCATCACATCCTCGGCCGGCTGATGATGCTGCAGCTGATGATGATGTGATTGTTCTTGATGGTCCTCAGCTTCACACAACACATGACTTGAGTCAAACACTCGATAAACACACACTAAACTATGACCAGGAGTAACGACAATGTTGTGACATGTTTGAACGCAATTTGTTTCTTATGGAAACTACAAGCCACAGTTTAGCCAATCAGGACCGTCGTGTAACTCCAGCTCAAATCACACGGCTATCCCTGCAGTATGTATGCATACCAGTATGAACTAATGTCAGCAGTCTAGCGAAGTACAGCTGTTGTAAGCGGTGTTTGCTATAAGACAATTATCTAAATTCTTCCACTGGCAGTTACTTACCAGCAACATAGCAACACTGAATAATAAATATGTTTTAATTATTATTCATTTTAAGTTTATTACTGCAATCTATTTTCGTAGGTTGACTTTACCAGTTTATAGTTACCATACGTACGTACTTGCTAAGGTGCAAGGCTGCTGGCAACAGTTTTTGAATGGGAGATCTGTGTCTGGTCATCCCTAACAGTGCTGTATGAGCAGTACTTAGATGCTGTTCACAAACAGAGGACGTTGATTTCAGATATTTAATGAATGAGAAAATGAAACTCACAATGACATCCACTGACGGACAAATCTTCACGCTGCAAGGGCTGTGCATCTGAGTCAGCCGGCGGCAGAAACAGCATTCGACGGCAAGCTCGGCCCGACGCATAGTTCAGAGACGGCTTTTCAGCGCCCGTCAATGGATCATCACATGGTGGTAGAGTGGTCGACGGAACGCAGCATGGCGGTTGACTGTTGTCATCGAAGGAAATGTCAGAGTGACTGTCCGCAGATGGAAGTATTCGAAGATCGTTGTCGTTTAATAGTGGAAACTCTAACACACACAATAAACAGATCACACAGACAACAGTGGTGAACAGTAGAAGTAGAAACAACCCTCAAGGTCGTAAAAGGTCATCAATGGCAATGGCAGTGGCACTATTCAACAGGCCATGCCTACTCATCAGTCAGCAAATACACTGTGACTCAACATTCTGTCATAATTTTTGAGACAAGTGGCAAGTGATTTTCGAAATTTTTCACTGAATCACTATACGTAATCACATCGCTACCTGCACCCTACCTTACAAAAGATAGATTTGAAAAAAATAGTGAAATTTTGAAACATTCAATATAACATCACCAGTCCCATTCCAATGTTCATAAAATGAGCAATATTAAGTTAGTACATTATGCTATTCAGGCAAAATAAATGCTGAAAATATTGTCATTTGGTGGTCTTTTTTTAATAATTGTAACTGCATACAGTTTCCTCAGAGTGTTCCACTGTAACTTACACTGTTTCCAAGATATTAGCGTCTGTTTGTAAGTTAGAGCTGCGTTACCATGAATGATCTTGAACAGCGTTTCAAGTTTAACACGACTAACTATAAAAATAGAATTACAGACGATGTGCAGTCACTGTTCAGAAGGTAACACACTGTCTATATCCTGTTTTCTTCAAGAAATGACAATATGACATGCTTTTACCTGAATCACTCTGTGGCAGCAGTCTGGTAAGCAAACGCAATTCCTTGTTGGTTTGGCCCGATACTGGCGACTGTCGGTAGCTGCCAACAGCAGTCGCCTCCTGACCCAATGTGCCAGCATCCTGCACAATCCGCAGCTTTTGTCATGCTAGTACAATTAACGACTTCTCTCAAACCAAACAAATATCACATATACACTACAGAGTGAGTCAAAAAAATCACCCCCTGCGACCTGCGATTTTCTGACATTTTTCACAAACGGCTGAGAATTTTAAATCAGTTTTTCACACACCTATTATGCGTTTGTATCTACGCTAGATTAAAAAAATTTTTATTCCGTTACCTCAAATTTTAACGAAGTTATGCCATATTAAGCTTGACTACCTAGTTCACATAATATGCTCAAAATGTCCACCATCGGCCGAAACGCACGCGTTCAGACGTTTGCGAAAGTCGTTGATAGCTTTGTTGATCTTTGTCTGTGGCAAGTCATCCCACATCTGCCGCTTTTATAATGTCAACAAACATGCTGGATATGATAATATGACGTCAACAGTGACATCATTTGCTCAGTAAGCAAACTTAGAAGTTAAGTTCTATTGAAATGTAAAAAAATCGATGGGTGGTCTTGCTTAGTATAGCATAACTTCGTCAAAGCTGGAAATAATTGAATAAAAATTTGTAATCTAGCGTAGATAGGAACGCATAATAGGTGTGTAAAAAATTTGTTAAATATTCCCAACCATTTGGGGAAAAATGTGTGAAAACCACAGGGGGGATTTTTTGACTCACACTGTATGTCTAGTCGTTACACATGTAAACATAACCACGCTCACTCATGATAATCTAAGTCAACTAGGACATAATAAAAGACAGTCGATACAAACTGTTCCAGGAAAAGTTCCACTGGAAAACTTCTTTGTTTTATTTTGTAGTTATCACTAATAGATCAGTTCCCCACAGTAATGTCTGAGAATTTCGATAGTGGGATTTTTACGAGTCAACTGACTTTCACACTACTGCCTAGATGCAGAGGATACTAGGAGCTGATCATCAGTTCAAAGTTGATAAAGTTCAACGTTTATATACAAGTACAGACCAAGGTGAGTGACGAGTAGACATCATTAACCATCCTGACACCATCGTCCGCCAGTCCCTGAAACACACAACGTCATGATTTCACTTCAATGATATTACTCCCAACATGAGAGCAATGTGTAGTACAAGCACTCATCCAGTGCCTCACGGCACCCACCATTGCCATGTTCAAGAACCTTGTAGCCCACCTGCAACATTATGTTGGTCCTTGCCGTGCTTTGTCCGTTAGCAGATTGTTTGCATTTCAGAGTTATGAACTTGTCTGTGGCTACTTATAAACTTATATTTACTTATATGCTTATACAGCCACAGGCATAACCTCTGCAGAGGTTATAAGCAGCCACATACGAGTTCATTTAGTCTGAAGCAAACAATCTGCAAATGGACAATGCATGCCAAGGACCGAAAAATCTTGCAGGTCCATGAACACGGCATCGTCATCAATTATTGATGTCAATGACATACAAACTACCAACATGATCAGTTCAGTTGCACGGTCAACAATGAAAGGTCAACCTCTATGGTTGACTAGATCCCCTTTTCTGGTCATATGAAAGCCTAGCCATGCTGGTAGACAGTGCACACGAATCATCTGTGAAGAACTCCGCTCTATTCAACTTGATAAGAATAATACAGCACACCCAGTCAGAGAAGACACATGGGCATACAGTTGGAAATCTAAACTGACCGAGACGAAGTAACACAGTGTTTTTACACTCAGATATATCTGAACAGTTAGTAACCTTCAGTTGTCTGTGACTAAGTGTAACATCATTCTCATCAGGTCTGTAAAGTTCTCGGGTCTAGCCACAAGCAAACGTTCGCTCACCAGACTGTCATCAGTAACACGAACCGGCAGCTCAAAATGCATTCTGGGAAACCTCTTGTACCACAGTATCCGACCGAATCTGCACAATAGCAAAGCAATAAAAGAAAAAAATCACGAATTATAATAATAATAAGACGTGGCTGTTCTGACACGTTGTATACTGAAACTGACCAGTAGTCACAATCCACAAAAAACATGGCAGTGTGGAATACACAAAATCCATTTGTTAGTCGGCTGATATATGTGGAGTGTAAATCAGCAAATTCTGGCAGTCTACAGAGGCTTCCAATAGATCACTAGCTTAACCAGCAAGACGACTGTGTCACTCCATGTCTGACTCTGCATATCTCTGTAAGTATCTGTCTGTCTGTCTTCATGTCCGTCCATCTGTGTGAATCCCTCTGAGTCTGTCTCTGTGTCTCTCCATGTCTGTGTCTGTGTGTGGTGAGTTTGCTGTGAAGGAGTGAAAAAACACACCTGATGAGAGAATAGAAGGCGGCAATCGTCAACACAGCCAGGATGCATGCAGCAATAACGATTGCAGCGATGACGCCACCAGTGAGACCTCCGTGCCTCGTCTTCAGCCTGAGATATACCGCGTCAGAGCGGGAAGCAGCAGCTGAAACACTCGTCACCCAGATCATATACATCTGATCTGGCTGCAGACCAGTCAGTGTGGTATTAACGTCGCCGACCACAGCACTGACTTCACGCACAACGGCTGGACTGTCGCAGTCATCTGTTACAACACAGGACACAGTTATACTTCAGAAGTCCACATCACACTAACAGAACCTCAAGAAAACTGATGCTTTGTGTTGTTGTTATCCTTCAGTTGCCGTCATTGAGTAGTTAAGTCACTATTTTCAGTACAATACACCCGTCCCCCAAACTAGCGGCACAGGAACGCACGGAAACAGTAATGAGATAATGCCAGTACACACCTAACATGTTGTATCCACATAATCAGCTAACCGAAGTTTAACGTGGCTGTTAAGTACGTCAAGAAAACCAAATACCATCCAATACAGCTCAACAGCAAACAAACCAGTACCTATATGTTCTCAAAATCACCAGCAGTTTTGCTTTGCCAGTAAGCAAGTAAACAGAATAGTCAAAACGTTATGATATTCTGAGCAGGCCTATAAGCAATATGTGCTGTTACAATCAAACATGTAACCAAACATGTAACAGCTAAACCACTAATACAACAAGCAGAAATGAGAACAAATGAGCGTAAAAATCTGAACACATTCTGGAAATCCATCAAACATCATGATGATATCAGAAAAAAACGGTGTAGACAGCCAAATGGGATGGATCAAAGCACTAATATTCTTCATTTACTAAACACCACAAACAAAGAAGCAACCGGACCTGAGTCAGTGTCTGTTGGGCAGTATGAGACTGAATACGCAACAACATGACCAGCGGAACATGTGGTAGATCTTCTGAGTTGCAGAAAAATATCACAACAGCCGACGAGTTGCTTCTCAATGGCTGGAGGAGATGCATCGGCTGTACAGCGCACACCGACCACAGTAAATACTGCCAGTCTCCCAACGTTATTAACACCACATAATCACCCTGAACTCTGCAGATGCATTTTCACAAAACTGTCATGACCAGCATCTACTTTCATAACTTCTGATACCTAAGAAATCAAATGTTCAATTGGGAACTTTCTGCTTGTAAGTTAGTTACTGTACATGACAGTGCTATATCAAGATCACTGCACTGCGAGTTACCAATATAATATGACTGTTTCAACGGTAACCACTCACACTGCATGCGTTAGGATTATTATTACAGGATTATTATTACAATTATAATTATTTAATAAAAGAACCAGTACTAACTGGAAGAGAGATCATAGGTGCACGGCTGCCAGACGATGCCACTTTTACAGTGGTCCACAGTCAATACTGCAATGCCGAAGGTGTGTTTTGTACTGACGGCAGCAGGGGGCAGCACCAACGTTGTACTATTCACGCTACCATCAAAGTGCCACCAGTTCACCTCATCCTAAAACGACAAGTTCCACGGCGATCAGTCAGCTGTGTGTAAAACACAGGAGAAGACTAACGACAGCAGTTACATGTGTCACGTGTGAGAAAGTCGTCAAACTCTTGGGACTGAAACTTTAACAGTAGCGAGATGCACACAACAGATTTGCTGCATTGCTGTGAATCATACTACTGACTGTTTGTAGCACTGTAGACAAAAGCAGAGTTGTTTTGATTTAAAACTATAAAATCACAGGAACAGAGCTAGAACAGAACTCCCACAGGAGGGCTGGTGGGTTATGCTGAGCACAAGAGTTCATCTGCCTGTGGTTGTCATCACGCCTAATTTGGTACAGCTCTTGTCGATTGTTTGGAGCACAGATACTGCAGGTGTTAAAAAGTTTGGACCCCTTGAGTTGGGGTGTGCCAAATGTGGTAGTTCTAAGTCTAACAGTTGGAGATCGGAGATCGGCCCCGGCGTGAAAAAGTTAAGTTCTCGAGTCCCATACCCTTGCGTTGGGCTGTTTGCTCTGTCTGTGATAGGTCTACGTTATATGTAGTCACTCTGCTGAAAACCTCCTACTGCCGACATTAATGAGATCTAGCAAAAAACAGTCATCCTGCACTGCCTGGTTGCCGTGACTGTCACAGTATGAGATACACTTACAGACACGAAGCACCAGAAATCAGCTCAATGGAACTCCAACTTAACTGACTTGTGACATCATTCTCACCACTACTGCTCCATTAGCAGTGATATTAACACAGCAAAACACTGACAGTTGACGACTATGAACAGATGTTGAGAGACACTCGACACATACATGACAGAGTCTGTCTCGCAGACGACCACTACAACTCAACACTGTGTAACGATGAAC
>Ga0056129_1000405_pt1 | contig 11016 bp, 7 predicted proteins | sample WorMetLIZISLAND1_FD_71118 | JGI IMG/M metagenome (GOLD analysis project Ga0056129, IMG submission 71118) | Marine gutless worms symbiont microbial communities from Max Planck institute for Marine Microbiology, Germany - Olavius loisae LIZARD... ...
TCAGTTTGTACTAAGTTTATAGCAGCGAAAACAACTTTAATTAACCAGCAATTTGCTGCCAACGACCTGTCAACGCATCACAGTAAGACGGCAACACAATGGCACTATCGGAAAACTATCAGACTGAAACAATCGGCCGGAGCGATTGTCGTCCGATAGTCCGACTATCGGCCGATACGATAGTACGATGGGACTATCGTCCTAACCCTAATAAACACATGTCTATAGAACTGGAACAAAAGACCAATCAAATGTTAACAAGTACTCAGAACCCCACACTGAACGCTGAACAGAACCTAATCATCAAGGCTCCCGAACTGTCCCATCTCTAGCACTAACTCAAGTACCTGTCGCAGTAAACGACTCACCTAATTCTTGTCGAGCTGATCTCATTCGGCATGAATTCTCGCACAATCTCAATGTTGTGCTAATAACACAATACACAGAGAGACATGCTAACAACCACGGCAAAGCACAGTACAGTACATGCCATGGCACAGTTGGAGTAGACGACACAACAGGTGACACTGTCTGTGTCATTTGAGAGGCGGTCTTCAGAGCCAATCATTAGAATGTACTGACAAACAAAACAGCACAGGAAAATACGCAAGCTAAATACAACTCAACAAAGTAAACAATACAAAATATAGCTGAACAAAACTAGCCTGGTTCAGTCGCCTCTTACGACACTCGGCCAGGAAACGAGGTGGGCTTATTCTATAGAACAGTTACAACACCCGCGAGCCCACTCATGGCACAGGACAGCACAGCATCACACACAGGTCAACAGTGAATGACTGTTTACACGTGTTGCAGCCTGAATCATCTGTTGCTGTTACATTAGTAGACACAGCTACTCAGTTACATACAGAGTAACCCGCGACACCACTTTACATACATATCACAGCCACTAGAGTCTGTTTACATAGATAGTCAACTTACTAGAGCTGTGCACAGCAGATTTTATTAGTTTGATAGAAATATGTTCTATGGAACAAGGTACCTGTCTCATTGCTGTGCTCTATGTTGCACTTAATGTTTCTGCCTTAACACATACAACCATTGTTGGTCATGCCACAGCGTTATATTGTTACAATTTCCGGTCACTTGACATCATATGCCATTGGACTCACAATATATGGTTTCCTATAGGTGGTCCATTGTAATCAACCCTATATATCCTGTCATTACTGAGATATTATGTGTCATCTATTAGATAAGCATATTCCCATTGTAAATGCATTTAACACTTATTTTGTGGTGTGTTTGGGGGAACATTGGGGGTTATGCCATTTTTCAGTACGGTAACACACCCCTAGCGACTGCCGAGGGGTGTCTTGTGAGGTATTAACCACCACAATCAGTCAACGGGCATCGACACTGCAGTGTTTGGACCGTACCATTGAAAATGCATTAGGATTGGTGAAAATTAGGGGTAAAATAGAGGCATTATAGGATTTTGACCTCTAACAGAAAATCTTAGTTTTCCGACCCCAAATGATCGTGCAATGTTTCATCAAATTTGATTCAAAATTGCGACTGCATGAGCGATAACAGACAGACAGACAGATGCCAGCGATCTCATAATCTCTCCCATGCTATCCCATAGCAATGGGACAAACAAACAAATCATCAGGGTGATATAACCTTGTATCTGGTGAGCATGTCTGACTCATATATCAAAGTATCAACATCACTGCCAGTGCGTGTACAGACGACTACTCCAAAATGACTGACAATCTCTTCCATCTGTCAAACACCGACACATAGAGGCCAGTCACTGTGTTAAAGACGTTGACACGCACTCAACAATGTGCAGTGAACATTCATCACTGACAACAGCACCAGTCAGTCACGACAGTGACAGAGCACTGACAGTGTGCGTCACATACAGCGTGATGTGACACTTCATACATCAACCACAACAAAGGTGTTGTATGTAGTGCTGTTAAATTAATGCATACATTATAGAATTAATTATGTTCCAAAAAAATAAATGCCGTTAAAATAATTAACGTACATACATCAATCAATCCCATGAAGCAAGAGTTTCAATATTCAATTAAACTGGCGTTATTTGATGACCAAATAATATTCAATTAATTATTACGTTGTGGTTGCAGTACTACTCTAATAATTTTCAGTTGACAAGATAATAAATTGTTTGATGGCAAGTTCGACAGTGATCGCATCTTGCAGATAAAATGTGTAGTCGTTCACTGACAGCAACATACCTGTCAAATTGATGTGTTAATTAACACGTTAACACATGATTAAAAAATTAATCGCTTGCGTTAACATAATTACAAAAATTAATCACTCGATAACTCTAATTGTATGACATATGACATATGACAATGCAGCCACCAAAACACACTCAGAAACACTAACTTGCTGACATTTCCATTCTACTAGGCACTGAGGCTTATCAAATGGTGCCATAATCACATGGTGAACTTTATCTCAAATGACAGTTAGTACAGACAATAGCAGTAGTTAGTATTGCAGAGTAGACAGACTGCATGCATACATTTCTGCCTGTCATGTAAAATACTGGTGTATGATACACTGCACCTTCATTACACTGATTGGAAGTGTCTTATACTGGTCCATAGTGTCCTCCTGGTGAATTGGAAGTATCATTCAAAGTCACTTGACGTCATCTATCCATATACTTTATCACTGATGTGTAGTTTGTGAGTGGATAAACACAAGCACTTCTGATCTGCTCTGCAGACAGACACACTTCAGCAAGTACTGTATCTACCGGTTTGATTACACACAGAAGCTGTACTGTTCGTACAAAAACAGTACGACTATCAGCAACAGCTGGGCTTCATTGTTACTTAGATAATCATATAAACTGGGGGCAAAAAAGTTAAAACAGGTCACGTGATCGCCAGTGCATTCTATTGTATGATTGAGAGAGTGAATTGTACCATATGACACATGTGATTCATCACTACTACAGACTGCACTGAACTGAATAGCAAACATTACATGTTCTGGTCTCCAGACGCCGGGAACAGCAAATGACTGCAGCACGTCAGCTCCACAGAGAAACATGACAGCAGCATTGTTAGACTGTGCTGTCACCACACACCACACACACCACACGCCTGCCTTCATCACTGCTGATGACTGTCAATCACTTCTGTCTGTCTGTCTGTCTGTCACAGTCATGAACTGTGCTAAAATGGACCAATCAACAAACAGAAGCTACATTCAGTCAGAGACTACCACAACCACACACTGCTGTAAGAAACATATAGTCTCTGTACAAATTACGGTACATCCCCCATAATTTTGCAACAAACTCCGACATTTAACATTTTCTGACTTCTGTAACACAGCACAGCGAATGAGGTTTCACATCATGGTAGTCTGAGTACACACCATCATGGTCTATTGTTGTTACACCAGGCTGGGCGGGATAACTTCAGCTACAATAAGACAGCTCATCAATACCAGCCACTATGTAATTCTTGTTGTTTGCGTCAATCTTGCGCTTCTTGGCGGCCGCTGTGTTGTCCGAGTCGTCAGTTGCACGTTCAAGCAATGCCTCAAAGTGCTTCAGAACGGTCAGTGTCTCGGTCCACTGGTTCTGCTCCGACTCCCACGTGTCCACTCTGAAATAACAAAACGTCTACAAGACTGAGGCAGCCAATCACAGCCATTATGCTGCGACTCATGTAACTGCCTACTAGTTCACCTGCTAGTCACAAATGACACATCACGTAAGAAACACTAGCTTCCCACGGTCAGACGTACGAAGAACTGTCCCTTGATGCTACTGAGCAGCTTCAGTCCCACACACCCAGTATGCATCTGTGAGCTGCAGAACACTAAAAGAAGATACTTGCTAATTGGCCCGACCATCACAGTGTTAATGGTAGTTAACGGCACCGCATAACGATGGTGTACATTTGCACAGCTTCAATACTATCACGACATGACTGCAACAATATATAAACAGCATAACGAATGTAACGTGTGGATAACAAATGTTTGAAATAAAATTTACGACACCGGTTAATGTCATTATAGCAAAGTGAAAGAACAAAATTTGACCATACTTAGCAGCCATGATGTTGACTGCTGCACAGTGATTATCAACACTAGTTTCACTGTTCACAGTTTTTAGTGCATTGATATTGGTGTTTTATTAGCAGTTTTGGCGAGGTTTGCAGGTTTACTCTTGCAACACTTAATTGGCATCTGACCTGATCCTCTCTGCCAGGCACGCAGTGGTAAAGAGAAAACTTCCTACCATTTCCTTACAATATATTCAGCTCATATGCTGGCTGAGTCATCTGTTTTGAGATCCCACCTTATGCAGAATGAAGAGCTACATATGGTGCAACCATATACTCTCTTACGGTTCGTAAGATATCTAAGAGGTTAAGTAACTAATGGGCTTGCACACTGAGGCAGCCACTGCACTGGCGACCAGGCTGCCACCCTGAAGTAAAGTAAAACTAAAGTAAAGTGCTGTACTGATACGTGGCTAGAATTAAATATCAAATTCTCATGAATATATTTCAGGTCTGTATCTATGAAATGGCTGTCACAAAACCAGCAAAATCATCTCTATGGAGTCTAAAGTTTCCATCAGAATAACTGGTTTGACTATATAATGAGAAGATGACTTACAGATACGACAACAAAAATGCAGTTTTAACAATCTACATGTAGGTCACTTTGGAGGTGGCCTTCACAGCCAATCTCATGACTGATACTGACAAACAAAACAGTACAGGAAATACACAAACTAAATATAACTCAGAAAAAGCAAACAACGCAAAATACAGCAAAACAAACCCTGGCAAAACAACACTTAGCAAGAACACGTGATGGGCTTATTCTACAATGCTGCTAAGCCAACGGAAGTCTGACATAGACACCAAGACCATGTAGACAGGCTCAGTCCAGATAGCAATGCTACAACTGTGACTTATTTATTCTGCACTGACGAGTGATGACTACCAAAACTTGTACTACAGCACTTGTGTGCCAAGTATCATCCAAATCAATTAGTCTGGGGAAAAGCTAAAAGTCTGGTAAAACAACAGCCAATTGTAGTATCGGTGTCACGAGTTAGTACAGACAGTAATGTGGTGAGTGATTATTACCTAATCCAATCAGATGTCTCAACAGCCAACTGCACCATGACACAGCGATGTTTTGATGACAGCAAGCCCTACACACAACCAACTTGCTGTCTGAGCTGACCGAAGTTTAATGTATCACACGACACATCATAGATCTTGACCAACCAACAGTGTCAAAGCGCTAGTCATCCAGATAGCTCTCAATCTCACCAGACTCACCTCATGATGTTACAACCACTAGAAAAGCCCTCACCAGAAGGCAACGACCCCTTCCTGGGGCTGGGTGCTCGGCTGGGTGATGCCTCATTAAATCATTCATTTATTCATTACAACTGTAATTAAAATGGTAGACAAAGCGCTACCAAATTTAACAGACGATGTTTCAGAAATTTGGGTTCTGGGGGCTCCATGCTGCTAAAAATCCAAAAATGCCAGACAGGAGGTATAGACTGTAGACTTCGTAGGAGGAACTTAATGAATGTCAGTTAAATTTTTCTCTTTTGGGTTGGTTTTGTGAAAAAGTGGCTTTCAACCAGATGATCACTTAGCATGAATTTTATAATACACAGATTGTGCTACAGGCGAAAAACATACATAGTCACCATTGACTATGCAATAAAGTACAACTGACTGAACTGTATCTTAAGCCTCAAACGCATGAAGTAAGACATTACATGTAATGTGACGAGTAAGCACAGATTACAGTAATACACAACTGAGCATCAAGGTAGCATCAATGAACGATATAAAATAAAATATGTAATGCACCTTCTTAGGATAAGAGTCACTGACGGGCGATATAATACCATCAGTCACTTCATATCTGCCAGTCCGCTCCAGCGAGTCTCTCGCTAACTCTAACACAGAAATATGACATCACAGAAGAATCACTGGCATTGTCACAGTGTCAAGTCTGTATCTCACAACTCAATCAATTCAGTCACTGCAGCTGGCAAACAACTGGTGCTCACTCGTTTTGGTTTAACTGCGACATTACAGCTCAGTATAAATGATATCAGAAGATTTCTAGAATTTTAATTTCAAATGTCATGGAAACACACATGCAATACACGTCAACCAAAAATCAAGAGTAACTGGCAATAACTTCAGGATGTTCTCACATTAATTTTTCACAGGCTACTGATACTGACCAAACATTCGAAGATGCATGTTAGTGACAGGGTTGAACGATCCACAAGCAACCAACACCACACGCTTCTTACAACTCATTGTCGAACGTTGCTTTAACTACATCACAGACAGCACATATTCATCAAGTGAAAAGGAACCAGTCAGTGATCTTTCACAACAATGTCCCTATCTTGCACTCTCTCAAAACAGATCGAGGTTAATTCAGACTGCACGATCTCCTGTTTTGACCTAGTAGTTCTGAGTAACGGATGTGCATTATACACTCAAAATTTGTTCTTGGTGCATAATTTTGTTTACAGCCAAAGAGAACTGTCAAAATGATGTGCAGGTCAACATTCTGCTAATTAATTAAAATAACACGTTTGGAACACAGACTGTGATTTGTTAAATGATTTTTATGACTCAGCTTCGTACATAGGAACAATACAATAAGTTCATTTATGCTATTACATTGTTGCTCTATGGCCCGTGTGCTCTAACCAGTTAATGTCAATATACACTGTGTTTCCTTTTTCTTTTAACAATAACTAAGTCAAATGTAGACTGATTTTAGTTATATTTGGTGGGAATATACCTGACTGAACTTGCAACAAAACCATATGCAACATGTGTCAGGTTAATGTTCATTTAGCATCGCTACTTCAAGTTTTAAAATAACATTAAACATTTTCCGTTCCAACAATGCAACAATTGAAACATCGTGAATCACGCAGGTTATATGATGGCAATTAAGTTGCTTCTATCAAATTTTTCATCAAATTACTTGAATGACAGGTCTTTGCTAATGTCACTTTGAAGTGGTATTCTCTTACTTATTTAATTCAATCTGAAGCGATGCCTGATTGCCGAGTGGTTTGTAGCAGAGTATCATCGATGATGCTGTCAATCAGTGGCACAAACGTCTGCTTTGCTGCGTGAAAATGAGCGGCCATCACTTCAAACATTTGCTGTAGCCGAATATGTGCCTAACACTCAAACATTCCACCAACCACGAACTTGTGTATTTTTAGGCTGGCTAATTATCTGACATTTGAATACTTTGCCCGTTTGTTTTGCATCGTTCTTCCTTGCATCGCGTGACGTAATTGCTCAAAAAACTTTACCATTTCAGATATCATATCTATGCATATGTTATATGTATAACGAAAGTTATACACCAGTTTGTTGCAAATTTAGTCAGGCACATTCCCACCAAATATCGTTGAAATCTGTCTACGTTTGACTTAGTTATTGCTAAAACAAAAAAGTGCCAGTTTTTTAAACACAGTATATTATTATGTAGTCTACAATGCAACATTTACTTACAAACGACACACTGTGACTGAAAACAAAAACCAACGAGCAGAGAGTCCAGAAATAGTCTAGGTGGACATACATGTTTATTAAATGATGTTTAACAGACATGACCATTGACCGAACTGGAGGTGTCACGGATGAACCTGATGTAGACACAGATGCCTACGTCACTGATGATGACGACTTGACGGGACAACACAACGTGACGTATAATCACATTGACACTTGCAGCAAATGTGCAAAGCTGAAGTCTTGGTCACACCTATAGCATTAACAACAGCAATAACACAGAAACAGTAAGGAACTGAAACCAATGACACTATGTGATATGGGAAACTAAACTACAACCATGCATGAATTCAGGATTCATCACACGCTGTCATGTGCGCTGCTTATAATCTCCTGCATTCGTTCACATGTAACAACACTCTGTTACGAGTTGTCATGACATAGTTGATATGTGCTGATGATTTACGATCACTGTCGCAGTAATCAAGCACTCATCAGTAATACGAGAAAAACAGCACATCAGCACAATTAGGCTCTACAATGCCATTCATGTTAGATCAACTGGAGAAAAATATAACATTAACATATACAAATAACATTGTATAAACGAATGATTAAAAAATGGTTATAGCTAATATAAAATGAAAAAGAAAACAACAATGCCACTACAAGACGGTAAAAACTGACGTATTTGATAAAATCTATGATTTCCGTTGCTCAAATAATTCTTTAAAGTATTTTTCACGGACATTCATGAAATTATAAAATTCTAGTAGGATATGTTAGACTGTTAAAGAAGACATACATTGATCGTAGACTGATTGGCTATCACCAGTTAGTAGCTATCTATGAGTAACACGTGTATGACCAATGCAAAGTCTTCTCAGAATCTCAGCATCACAACGGCTCAGATGTGGCAATATAGTAACTCAGGTGAGGTTTGACAGAGTGCAGTTTATCAGAAGAGCATCCAGAAGATAGTCAGTCAGTTCTGGATTTAAATCAGTTGCTGTGCAGTTCATAGTTGAAACTGTTGAGCTGAGGACTGATTTTGCAGCCTCATCTGCACGTTCATTACATCTGACACCAGTATGACCTGGTATCCAAACCAGGGTAACAGTCTTTCCGATGTTGACCAGATGACAGTAGTTTTGATGAATTTTTGAACTGACAACTGTGATAGACAGAAGACCTAAAAATGCATCATCTTGATCGTTGCATCATATCTAATGCTAGATTGATACTAGTACAAGTTCTTCTGTGAACATGCTAGCATCACTAGTAATTCGCAAGCTCTTTACTGCATCACAACTCACGGCTGCTACTGCAGTGCCTTTAATTGTTTTGGAACCATCTGTATACGTCTAGTAAATTTAATTGTAAGTCATCACAGATTTCCAGAAATTTGCTTTTAAAAACGTCAGGGTTTGTTTCAGATTTATCAAAATTGCTTAGAGATAAATCAACTACTGGACATTCAAGACAGATGAGATGAGAATGTCTTTTGGACTCAAACCAATGGCAGACAAGTCACTTTTCACATGAAGACAGAGAGGGCGGATTTGGGTTGGCTGTGTCAAAGAGTGTCACAGACATGTCCGAGCCACCAGCCTTACATACTGTTGGAATGTGCTAACTGATCAGTGCCCACGTGACTGTACAGACAGTATATAAGCGACTAACGGAAGTGCTTCTGCCTCTCAAGTGGCATTGTTTCTGTTGAGTGTGGACCTTGACAGCACAAACACGTGGCGTACGATATTGAGCTTGTATTTGTTTATGGGTCAAAACGGTTAACATGTTTATTTTATTTTGTAATTAGGCTTTTTTATAACTGTCTTGTTTGCATAAAAATGTGGTTATATGTTTATTTTTTATCGCTCAAAGAAAGAATTCTTTGCTTTGAATTGTTTCTGACTCATTATAGCTGCCCATATATGTGATATAGTGGTAGACCACTGGGTCCATCTGTGACAATGTTTCATGAACCGCTTATCGAAAACTCAGTTGCAAGCTGGGTTAGTTATATTTGCACTCATCTTGAGCCAATATTGTGATGCAAGACATCTTCATATCAGTTCTACAGGCATCTCATTTGCTTACTCATGCAGACTTGTGGTTGGCGATATTCAAAATGCGGCCAAGCAGAGGCAGAGTGCCTGGTTTTGGATTGGATCCAGCATACAAAGGTATGACTTTCTCGCTGAGCCATAAATGATCACGCTGTAATCCAATCTGAATGATACAAATGAAGTAGAGTAGCCTCATCTGAAGCCACCACCACTCACAACAGGTTCATGGCCCTTAAGACACTTTTTCCTCAAGTATTGCTGGTGAGGCACGAAAGTACGTTTTTTTATCAAATATTATTCCCAGAAATTTTGCTTCTTCGACTACTGACAGCAATGATGGTGGTGTTCATCTTGCTAAAGGTGGACTACTGTAATCTTGTACTGCTGGGCCTTCCGAAACGTGACCTTGACCGACAGCAGTCCGTCTTCAATGCTGCTGCTCGTCTAATAACTGGAACGCGCACACGCAGATATGACCACGTCACATTGTTACTGAAAGACTTACACTGGTTGCGTGAACGAGTTACACACAAGTTGCGACTTTTAACAGTTTATTTTCAGTGCAAACAGTATGACAGATAGTATGCTGCCTTGCAGAACAACCACCTTCTGGTCAAATACGTCACTCATATATAAACCCAATCTGACCTGAAACTGTCTGTTCTCAAGAAAGCTGTAGATCAGGCCGGTGCGGTATTCCGTGACACTGTTCCCAATAATACTATGGACCAATAGGTCCATACTCCACTTGATAATAATCTGACAGTCTGATGTGTGTCCAATAGTTCGATGCAGTATTAAGAGTCACCGGATATTTATTGATATGTGCGGTCATTGGTAAAATGCGAAATTGCGGAATGCGGAAAGTAAAATGTGGAATTCAAGAATGTAGAAATGTTTGCGTTGCGAAACGGTGGGTAAAATGTGGAATGCGGAATCTTTACCTAAACTGCAGATCAGAAAATCTAGTTAATCTACAGATCGCTCAATTCCTTGATGCCTGTTGTGCTATCTTGATGTATTGAAGACTGACGTATACATAACATTACGTAACGTTGATATTTTCTGCAAATTTATTAGGCCGCCCGGAACGTTAGTTCCGAAGGCCTTCTGTTTTAGTCGTGATGTTTTATTTTTTAACCAGATACAGGATCTCCGAGCTCCGTCGGCCGATCGCCGCGAAAGTTTGCACAGTGATCAGCATATGCGTCAACTTTTTAATGCTAGTCCAAAAATTAGGGGGGGTCCTCCCCGAAAAAATTTTACCCCGCTAAATTTTCGGTCGATTTTACACAACTTCCGACTTTGATCGCGAATATCTCCGGAACGAGACAAGATATCAAAAATCGGAAAGACACACGATCTCGAACGATTCC
>Ga0056129_1000407_pt1 | contig 11013 bp, 5 predicted proteins | sample WorMetLIZISLAND1_FD_71118 | JGI IMG/M metagenome (GOLD analysis project Ga0056129, IMG submission 71118) | Marine gutless worms symbiont microbial communities from Max Planck institute for Marine Microbiology, Germany - Olavius loisae LIZARD... ...
ATGTCGGTGTTTTTTTCTGAACATACAGTGCATAATAATCAGTACTCGTTTAATACTCGAATAATACTCGTATAAAATTGTCGACTATATAAACACCGTTAATATTTGTTGTAGGCCTATATACGCTGATGACTAACGCAGACTACGCAGTTAGTAAATAGGCCTATACATGTACAAAAGCGGAGGCATTGACTTCACCATTATTTTGGAGACATATTCATTTGCTTTTGTTGATTAAATAAAAATGTTGTTTACAACTTTCTGCGTTACATCAACGTTCACCCTTTCCGAAGGCGCCCCTCAATCCGGCACATACATGTCATGTGCTTGTTATGAGCCGTCGTGATAATAGCTAGCATCAGCAGTAGCAGCAGATAACGATGCCAATATGTAGGTCGGGAGGTAATTGTATGTAGGTATGGAGGTAATTGGCTGGTGGTGTGTCGAGCTTGGGGCTTGGCCAGGCGACGACACGTCAACCTGGAAAAGCGATATTAGCCTATACCGCCACCAGCACATTGTAGCCTAACACTGCTTCACGAAAGACACAGTGTGCAGTTGTCATATCCGGCGGTTCTGTATTGCTCGATCAAATCTCTTAATAAATCATCGCATTTTCAGATATGATTTAGATTTCAGTGTCCGCCCCGATAATGTCATGGGAAAAGATGGCTGACGAAAAAAAAGAAAGCTGCTACAGGCAGCAAAATTTCAGCGGTGCATATCGCGTGCCAGGAAGCTGCTGCAAAAGTACTTGGAACTTGTACAAGTGAACTTCTGTTTTAGAGATGAACAAGTTTCTACTGTTGCAACATCGAAGAATCCGGAAAATTATAATAACAATTATTATTATTGACCTTCGGTAAATATATTCCCGAGGGAGTTTAAAAATTAAGTAAAAGTAAGCAAAGATGGAGTCATCGGGCAAACCATCGTCGAACAGCACCGCGTTATAACGCTGCGTCAAGACATGCGCTGATACAAGAATTAAGCCGCGGTTTCTGACCTCGACAGAGTTAACAGTAGAGATGATCGGGAATGGCTTTTTACATTCCCATTCCCTCCTATTCCCACATGGTTAATTCCCATTCCTTCCCATTCCCATTCCCAATTTTGTAACCAATTCCCATGGGATTCCCACTGGTCTATTCCAATTCCTTCCTATTCCCATGGCGTATCAAAGACTCGGGCAACATAATACAATATCATAGCACTGAGTTTGTCGTTGAATTTTACAGTTTCTATTAATTCTGCTTTTGATGTCAATTCTGTTACGAGTGGAACAGAATTGTCATCAAAAGCAGAATTGTCATATCTTCATAATCCAACTACAACTAGTACTACAACCAGAAATCATCATCAGTCGTCAGAAACGGAATTGTCATAGGCCTATCTGCATATTGATATGCAGAAATAGCAAGCTGTTGGTTGAGTCTGGGCTGAGATTTATTCCCATGGGAATAAAGGCCATTCCCATTCACATACAGGGTGATTCCCATTCCTTCCCATTCCCATTCCCAATTGTGTCATCAATTTCCATTCCCATGGGATTTCCAATGGGAATGGAAATCCATGTGAATACATGTTTGTGCTTGTTTGGTAACAGGAAGAACAGCAGAATACATTGTCGAATCTCAGTTGTGCAGAAACATTATTCATAGCCAATTGGAAATCAAACTCAACGCTAGTGTTGGTCATGAAAATTGCAACAGCATGTTCGTTTGAAGTGTAACACAACCCAGGTACACAACGACGAACGCAGGTGAATCAAATGTAGAACAGAGGTTGCTGGAGGCTATGCCGGTTTCCTGTTCAATGCTATTTTTGTTAAGACGTATCGCAATGACACAAATGGCATCACGGAGATTGAAAGGACCGGCGTCGCGTGACTACCGCATATTAATTGACTTTCGCCTGGCTACTGTAACTATCATATTCTGAACATCGCCCTTACCTTACCTTACGTTCGGGGCGGATGTCGCACGTAGACGACATCCAGCGCTCAGACCGCCCAGGTGGGCCCACTGCACTTCCCCGTTAAGCCGAAAGGTTAAAGGAATTTCCCAGAAGCTTTTATAAGCTTCAGGAGTAAAGGCCAGCATATGCTACCTAGATTATTGTAGTCCATCTTAAGCATAGTGAGTGCAAGTGCGGTGCAGCTCCCATAAAGGAAATGCAGAGCGGTCTCATCTTCCTCTTGACAAATAGGACACTATAGGGTCCGACCTAACCATCAAAGTCGTGTGTCGGTTAAGGTCCGCATATCCTGCAGGGTTGTCAACGAGGCCAGCCAGAGAAGAGTGAGACCGAGGTCGAGGCCGAGGCCAGATGCTACGAGGCCGAGGCCGAGGCTGAGGCTAGAGATGTCGCATATGTTATAAAACACCGTATATGAACGCTTGTTTTCCAACATAAAATTTATCAATACCAGGAAATCACACCCAGTATGGCTGTCACAACGGTGTCAATGTACTATTCAAAAGTTAACTTCAATACACATTATTATAAAGCAAGCAACAATTTCCTATCAGAGAAAAACGTAACGTAAATGACGTGATTTCGATGACTGACGTCAGGCCACAAAAACAACCTTCGTGAGAACGAGGCCAACATTGCATTAGGCTGAGGATGAGGTCGAGATCGGGTGCTACGAGGCCGAGGCCGAAACAGAAAATTTTGGCCTCGAAGACTTAACACCCCTGATGTCATATACTATATACAAGTCTACCAGCATAAGCGCAAGGTATACTTAGAATGGCTAAGGTCAATCCCTTGAGCATGAGATGGGCCCCCCTGCACACCGGTGTTAGACACCACAGTCAGTACTGTCACGGCCCTCGGTATCTGTATCTCGGAGGCCGTGGTACTGTTCCTAGACAAAGTCTCGCCACATTACGTACATCGGTGGAAGTGATAGGCTACCGAGAACAGCAGCCTCGTACTATATCGTAGGTTATACACAGACAGGCTGCATGTCTATAACTATTTGTTGCTGATCATCTCAGTTCCTATCCAATCGGTAGTTATATCACGCAATATGCTACCACAACCACACACGCTATCGTTGACTGACAGCAGGCGACGACATGTAAGCGTCTTATTTGTTCACGATGTCAACTGTCATTTGCACAGTGCATCTTCAAAGTCGTAGGCCCAACTGCATGCGTCGTAATGCATCACACCGTACCACACCAATAATAGCACGATCATGCATACAGTGATATACACGTTCTTAAAATTAATGCTGCTGATTTCGCTATTATGCGGTGGTGATTGTGTCAAAAGTTGTTTTCTTTTTTGCTTTATTATTTCACACATAAACACACGAACACACACAGCTGCGACACGCTGTAAACAGCAGCAGCAGCAGCAGCGAAGGTTTAACAGAGCTGATGACGTGATTATCGGTGGAGGATGCGGCGCACGGTCACGCCGACGCAGCCTGCATAATTAGAGTTTCATCATCTTTTATCGCTGTCGTCATCATCGTCGTCATCGTCAGCGTCAGCAACAGCAACAAGCGCCTGGAGCTCAGTAGCCCCGGCAAAGTGAACTGCTTAGCTTGGCGGTTGGTTGGTTATCGCTGGCTGCTGGTGCCACCGCATCTGCGACGCAGAACGATGGTAATTGGTGCAGACGAGCCTCGGGGAAAGCGTCAGTCAGCCGCCGGCAACGACGTTATCTGCCGGCAACTGTAATTAAAGCGCCTTAGCGCTGACGTGCTGGCTTGGCGTCACGTCGACGACTGCAGACTGAGGGAGAGCCACGTCCCTTAGTTCGACACACGAACAACACGCCGCAATACACAGCGGTGTTTATTGATCCTTAAATCCACGTCTTTCTCGCCGAAGAACATGCTTCGACCATATTGGAATAACGACGTCGGCTGATAAAAAAGAACTGAGTATTTGCACAGCTGACTTGAGTTTGCAGGTCTAACGGCAACGGCCATGTTCAGTCAACTACACGTCATATTGGCTGCTTGGCAGTTCAACTAGTCACTAATTCAACCTGTAACAACCTGTCGCGGTGTTCGATCGTCGAGGTCACTTTGCGTTCTGCCGACCGACCAGAACCACAACGACGAACTGAAAGTGGCTTCGGGATCGCTGTTCCACGAGTTTGGAACACATTTCCCGTTGAAGTCAAGTCGACAGTTATACGTTAGAACACCCAGAAACAGATCAAAACGTTTCTGTTCCTCAAGTTTTACTGCAACACTTGACGGCCAATCATGACGACTTTTAGTTACCCGTACATACTTCACAGTTTTTGCACCATGGTATATGGATTATTTTCAACAAGAAAGCCAGCTATCGCTAACGAATCGCGCGTCTGCTGGTGCACTAGCGGCACGTGATCTTGAACAATGTTGTTAACTATTTTGAATTTAATGAAACATTGGACGGGACAGGACAGACAACGTCTGATATTTTAAAAGTCTAATAAGCGAGGTGCGTACACTGTAGTATATTTCAAGATTTTGGCCACTGACAGATTCAAAATAGCTGAAATAACCTTTAAAGATATTCAAGCTCATAGGCAATGGCAATAACACTGTTCAGTAATTCACATACTATTTCATATTGTGACTGTAGCGTTATCTCGTACTGTTTCTGAGATATTAGCACTTATACCGCACGTGACCACTTCAGCAGTCGCGATAGCTAAACTTAGAATACACTGATAATCACGTAAAAACAATCGGATGCTGCATTTCCACGATATTTGGTTCACAGAGGTTTCGAACAGCTGAAATCACCTTCAAGGTCATTTAAAGTCATTGGAAATTGCGTAGTGTGATACAAGAATATACCAGTTCTTATTAACGTTCAATAGTAACTATGACTCTATGTCGCACCGTTTTCGAGATATTAGCACACTTTCTGTTTATTAAGCAGTAGGGGAAGGATTACACTGTTAAGTCATAAAATTACTTTCTGACTATCTCAGTGTCTCAAAAAGAATCCACCAACGTTACAGACAGACGGACAGACGACATACCATATAAATATTGCGCTCTGCGTATCATCGCACGGTAAAAATGGTAGCTAATTATACAGAACTGCGAAAATACAACAGAAATCTGTTCGTAATAAAGTTTGAGACAAGTTGGATAAGAAGTTGTTTATACTGCTCAAAATGTCCTAAATCTTACGAACTGGCCGACTTGCTTGAGACAGATCTTGCGCATGTTTTCTTCCGAGAGTTTAGAGTTCAGACTGAAACGATCGAGTACGACCAGCCATAGAGCTTGATGACTCTGATGTGACAATCATCTCTCTATTTAACACCGTTTTGGAAACAACAGCAAATTATTGGCCAAAATGACGGACTATTTTTCCTACCTTGGCCCGTTGAATGTTTGAACTCGTTTAGTACTGACAGAACGATAATAATGAGGCCACCGTGCAGTGCTAGAATTTCGATGAAACGTTTAGATATGTCAACACAGTATCGGCGTGTGACGGACGGACAGACAGACGGACAGACATTTAGATTATACGACGAGATGCATAGCATATTACATGCATCGCATCATCGCGTGGGTAAAAATCGGTTATTATGCGGTCCTCCCTGGGGCCGCATTAAGTGTTGCACCCCGTCCGCCCGCCCGTACGTCTGTCTTTCCGTCCGTCCCGCGCCTCATACAGTCCCTATCTTCGCTATCGCCATCTATCACTCCCTCAGCAGTTTACTCCAGACTTAAACTCATTTGCTCCACAAATCCTTTCCTCCATATCCTTTCTAGTTCAATTCAGACTTTATGTAAGTGCCGAACTTAGTGAGCACTGACGTATGTTTGTTATAGTTTCTTCAGATATATTTTTGTTTTGGTTACTTGTGTAGACGATCCTGACCACACATTCAGTTTTTTCAGTCCAAGTTGAACTGTCTTGTCATATCACATCTTATCGTATTCCATGGAAGCCTCTCAATGTGCAAGATTCCAAATGATAGGCCTACTCCCGACAACTGTCCTAAACTTTGTCACTTATTTTTGTGCTTGTGACATGTACGTTGTGCGCCGTATAGACCGCGGACAAAGTGAGTGGTGTGAAAGTGTTGGAGAAAATCAGTAAAATTTGATTTTTTTCTTTGATTTTGGTTTAATGATAAATCATTGAAGTTCTTAAACGTTGTTAGTGTGAAGTCGTGCTTTGTATTGCATTTGCCAGAGTGCGGTAACCCACGTGGTATATACAATCGCCAACACATGTTGTCGCCACTGTATAGGCTTTCATTGAGGCGTAATTTTCTCTCACCCTATTCAGTTGCAATTGGCCAAAATGCCGGATATGTACAGGAAGGCAAGGAAGACATGTCCTCGTTTTCCACAAGGTAAATGCAGTGGCTTTACAAGTCGAGCGAAAAATGTCCAGATGTGTCTCGTGTGTGCGTCCACTGTCGTCAACGTTACATTACCTTGCGACGCGCTGAAGGCCATTAGCCTAATAGCGGGTGGCAGTGAGATTAAAGTGTACCGCCGAGTATATGTGAGCCTGATGTTTGTGCTAACGGGCTGGCAACAGTGCGATGAAGTAGAAACGACGTGTTTGCAGCTCTCAGCGACATATAGTTTGACCGAAGGCAATAAGTGATGTTATGGAGATTGATATAAACATAATTGTGGTCGAAAGTCGTAGTGACCGGATATGAAACGTCGTGTCACATACGCTCGAGCCGTTCGGTATACATAGGCTACATGAAATCTGTTTCCTGCTTCTTACTCCTACTGTAGCTGTCACAACCCAGTCGAAGTAATGCTTTCGCCACCCGAGTATCTTAATAAACAATTTCACATGCAATATCCAACCAACAGCACGCAGTATTTAACCATGTCGCACGACTGAAAGTTCTGGTCGGTAGATACGCAAGACGCGTGTTACTAATTACAATGCGATCGTCATGTCGGTTACCAAGTCGTAACTGAAGTCAACTTGCGACTCTGTTTCCAATACTGAACAGCAGTACAAAACCGTGCTAACGCAGAGACACCGTAGGGTATTTCATTGTGATAATTCTACTACGTTGTTCTTAGACCAGAAGACCGTTCACAACTATATTCTTATTAAATTTTCTTCATCGTCGGCGACGACAACTGTCAAGTACCGTAAATAAAGTCCAGAGTTCAATGTTATCAACAATTTGTGATGGTCGCTTGCGGTCGAGAACAACTTTAGTGTATGACAAGGCCATAACTCGTTCAGAGATTTTGATAAATGTAGTAGGAGTATGGAGTCGTGTCCTTATTCTTTTCGCCAAAATATGGCGATATAATAACGATGTCAAAATGGCGGCGAAATTTTATTTATTTTTTGATGCTGATTAAAAACAGTTTAATCCTGAAATTCTCGTAAGGCGATTTTCTGGCGAAAATTTTGTCGAATAAATATCGGTCTCCAAATGGCAGTTTGTCTGGAGGGGAAGGCTTAAATATTAATGTTTTCACGACTTGATATGGCAGATACCGCGCAGAAAGATGCCGTTTGACGTGTTTTGCACGAAATCGGTAACATAACACGGATCCACAAAACTCGCCGAATCATTTTATGCACAAAGAGACAATGATTGGGAGATAAGATTTCATGGGCCTTGGCAGATTTTGATAAATTTTTGCGGAGCTGTAATGGGTCGCCGATGTGTAATGTGTAATTTTGTCTGTGTAATTTTTGTCATTGTAGGTTAAAGGGTTTCGGCGTAGTCTGGTTTTTTTATTGACTTTTGTCGTCATTCCTACAACAGCTTGTACTGCTGTACGCTCCGCCACCAGTCTCGCTATCCATCACACTTTCACTTTTAAGTCGAAGCTTAGAACCCACCTGTGCCACAAATCCTTTCTATATACCAGAGACTGTTTTTCCTTTTTAGGACTGCCTGCCTTCGTGGATTAGGACTCGGACCAGTCTTACTGTTTACCGATTTTTATTTGTATAATCCTGTCGTTCATTTTTATTTTTTTAAGTTATATGTGGTAATACGTAGCTGACTATGTTCGTCAGCTTTTGAACGCACATTAAACATCGCTTACAGTACGAGTAGAATATAGCGGTATTTATCACTGTAACCCTAAGTAATAACTAATATAGGCTTAATTTTACTATTATTTTTTGCGCAATTGTTGTAGATCTGTCTAGCGGGTGCATTGTCCGCTGCAATCCAATGTGTCTTTTGTACACAGTAAAGTATCACATTGAACGTGAAGGAGTTCGAAATTAAGTATAGGCCTGGTAATGATAATTTACCGCTGTAAAAAGTAGTGTGTGGCTGAACTTGTTGTGCATTTTAAAACATTTTTCGCTTATTGCACAAGCATAGTCACAGTAACAGGAACGACGGTTACATTTTATTTGAATCTTTTTTGTTGTCATTAATTACAATTATATAGCACAGCGGGGACCATTCATAACGACGAAGACGATGACAGATACACAAACGTGACAATCGTTTCAGTCGACGTCTGAAATAATTGCCCAACGACGACAGTTGACATATGATGCGACTGGTGAACAGTGGAAGCCCAATGGACTCGGCGTAGTCGCGATGACAGTGGCTACGTGTTACAGCAGCAAGTCGAGTTTGTCCGTCAGTCGTGTTTAGTTTGACGCCGACCTGGCTATGTCCGCTGTCTGAGTCATTGCCGCCGGCGGCGACTGCGATCAATCGCCCAAGCAACGACGACGACGACTGGCGACTAGCGACTAAGTCTGTCTGACGAGGCCACGCTACATAGATCTCATTTCGACCTCCTTCAGTCGCTGCAGCCGTAGACGTCACCACTACCAACAGCAGCAGCAGCAGCAGCATCATCAGGCAGCGAGGTCTTGTTAACGACTCACGCAGGTCTAGAGTTGGTCTATAGGTCGTCATTGACGCGTCGTAGTACTTCACCTTTGTCATTTTCATTTTATTGCCGTTACAGCACTGCCAACATCTCACCTTCATTCTGCCAAGTAAGTGCTGTATGCTATGCTATCTACCATTTATTGTTTTAGCGCATGCCCTCGATAAGGAATTTTTACCTGTATACTGTTTGAGTCAAATATTTTCTGATTTGTTTCGACGGCTGATAATCTTTAAGCAAAACTTCACAGCCTATTGTATTTATGCACGCCCAATATGTACGCCAAACTACAAAATTTTATTTAACTATCTCGAAATTGGACGAAGTTATGCTGCATAATGTGCCACATTGTCGTGAGTTTTTACATTTCACTTTGCGTCTATGAACTTTTACTGTTTGACGATAAACAACAGATTTAAAAAACTTATAACAGTCACTGAAATAGCAGAGTTGAAATTAAAATTTAGATAAAGCGTATATCATAATGTTCAAAGTGCCTATATACCACCAGCCAAAATGTTTACCCACACTGCACTGTACTTGTTAGCTGCAGAATAGTCTGGACACTGAGACTACCGGAAAGCGAAAGAATTTCGACGATAGAATTATAGCCATCTTAATACAAAACCTGAGTGCGACAGAGAGCCTTTGCAGTAGTAGCTGAAACAATTTTTAGAAGACACTCAAGATCATCGGATAAAACATGGATCGATAGAGAACAAACTGGTTCTTCTTAACTTTCAATAGTGAAATAGTGAACGTCGCAGATGATTTGGAGCTATTACGACCAGAATTTCTGGCTCAGTTAACCGATGATTACTCCAATGAATTTATTATTGAAGTTGCTCCCGTTGAGATGAGACTACCAAACATCAATATCTATCAAGAAAAATGTAGGAAAATGACAAGACGTCTTATGTTTCATCATTAATTTGGCGAATTTAGACCGATTTTCAAAAATTTTCGCTGACAAATTTGTAAAGAAATTTTCAATGTACATGGTGCAAAGACTTCCATGTGTAGATACAGTACCTTGTGAAAATTAATAGTGGAAAATGCTACGCCGATTTCTCACTAATAAACAAATTTATACGTAAATTTCAACAGTTATATATTGTCTGCTATAAAAGTGTTACAATGGCGATTTACTCAAATTATAGGCAGAAAACGCACCAATAACGAAGATTGTCACTTACTTGACGGCAACGTTTAGGAGGATACTTATTTTGCACAAACTTTAACGTCAATGTCAGCAAAGACAATGTCACAGAACACAATCAACTGATACGCTCTGTTTAATTCAATCGAGTGCTGAAAATGTCCACCTCTATCAGATATCATCTTGTAGATGCTGGCACCATTCATTGATTTTGCTTTGTCGTTGACAGACTGTCGCACGCATGCCACATGTTGGTCGTCTTCTGCTTCAGGTCATTGACATAACAGACCTACGACCATACCCGCTACTGCCATGTCTCATATTTTATGGTCGACTGGACTCGCGTCTATAGGTTCCAGGAAGCCATAAATCCGGCGGGGTTGCTTCTGGGTATCACCATCGAGAAGGCGAACTGTTTCGCGTGATCTGAGTAGTGGCCTGCTGTCTATAGTCGAAATGAAAAAAAATCTCCGGATATTTCACAGACGACAACAGTCAGTGGGACAGAAACATGTCGAGTACTAGTCCTCATTACCTTTATGCCTGGATCCACTCAAAAATGAGATTACTCCAGATCAGTTTGGACATGACGAACTCGCCGAGTGCCGTGCGTGTAGCTGCAAACCTTCACAGAAAATCTTATTGTAGTCGCTTTTGATAGTACTCATTTTCAGGTATTTTCGGTAAACTATAACATTAGTAAAACAAATAATTATTTTGCATATAACTGGTAACAAACTGTCATAAAAACTGGAACACGTCAAACACGCCTAATTGCGAGTATTTTTAGTTTGCAATTTTTTTACAAGGCAGTGTATAGCCACGCATTGCAGGTAAGATAGGAATCTTTAATACTGTGCATAGAAGGTTTACTTGGGACTTCTAGTGACATAACTTTTAAATCGGTCCACATTTGCCATTTTTCATGTTAGTTCTGCAGAACTCAGAACTCACATGAAATACTAATGTCGTGTTTTTGACGTACTGTGTAAAGTCATGTGTACAAAAC
>Ga0056129_1000408_pt1 | contig 11008 bp, 7 predicted proteins | sample WorMetLIZISLAND1_FD_71118 | JGI IMG/M metagenome (GOLD analysis project Ga0056129, IMG submission 71118) | Marine gutless worms symbiont microbial communities from Max Planck institute for Marine Microbiology, Germany - Olavius loisae LIZARD... ...
GGACACCGTGCTAGCATTATTCTGCATAGAATTATTGCAGATTAAGTTTCCCCTACCCCAAAACTTAGTCACAAATCACTGAGCTCCTGCGACAGTGTTTGCGGTGAAAATACAGAAAGCTACTCGATACGCAGGGTTGTCGCCCCAGTTTATTTTCTATACATATAAACCTATTAAAAACCACATGAGGCTTTGTCCATCTTGGTGATACCAATTTATGAAAAAATGACCTCTGGCCACTAGAGGATCCAGAGACACGGAATGCTATCTCGTCTGTCGGACTTCGTTGTCGTCGGCACGTACGGCGCTAGGGATGGTCACAAATTAGTGTCATAACGTCACGAACGTACTCGTATGCAGACGACTAGACACTGTATGACACGTCTGCAACATTATTAGCAGGATTCACACGGTCACGGCACAACATCAGACAGTTCCTCCTCCCAGCATCGGTCGACATGCGGGAGATTTTCATGACAAATACAGAAGTGATTAAGTCACGCAACTGTTAATGAAGTATCGATGTCGCGGTATCGGTATCCGTCGTACCTTTCAACGCTGACTGCCGTCAAATTGATGACGGATGACGTCGCGGACAGCATCTCGACGAACCCGGCTATCTTACACAGAGCCAGTCCGCCAGCCCAGACTATTGCCAGCTTGGACGTCATCTCGAACGGCACACATACTAATAGGAACAATAGGTCGGCGACAGCCAAACTGATGAGGAACGACGACGTCACGCTAGAACCTGCACGCACACGGACGTAGTATAAGCTTATAGACTGTAACCTCGACTGAACTTTCCATATAAATACGCGATAAGTGAATCATGTTCAGGAGTGCATCGGACAGTATAGTAACGTTTAACAAGAAGCCAAGCTGTCGCTACTGTACTGTACTGCATCACAGGACTATCTAGTAATTAGTGATTGTTGTTAAATAGCACCCCCAGCTGTTTTCTAGATATTGGGCTCTAAGCGTATTGGGGTGACGACTTGACCTTTCAAGGTCACGTGACCATTCGATTTCCAATAGGACATTTCCTATTGATGGTCCTCTGGAACCAAGCCTCTATCTCTAACAGTTTCCGAGATATTCAATGCGAATGTAGCGCAATGGTTGACGTGAAATTGATACGACCTCTATACAAAGGTCAAGGTCACTCATTTTTATTCCAATCGATTCCCTATATGCGACTTCCTATATAGGCTGTCAATAGTAACTTTTACTCTAAGACGCACTGTTTAGCCACAACACATAACGTTACAGACGACAGACGGCGATAGAAGACGACGGACGCAACACTGTAGCATAAGCGCGACCGTTATTACGGTCGGCTAAATTTCTCTCCATAACAAAAACAAATGTGCTTATTAGAGATTAACTTATAGAAGATCGCATCCCATCTCAGTAGATTTTATAGCACAAATCCGCGATCGTCCAGTGTTGGTACAGAAACTTGGGAAATTTTGACATAAAATGCGTGATGATGCGATAAATGTGGACAAGCAGATCGAAGAAATGCGTCGAAATTTGCTGACGCAATGGCAAATCTTGTAGGAACAATATTGTCAGTCCCATTCTATGACGCTGGGTTCGCTACAGTCGGCAGGAAAGTGGTTCGTCAAATCCCCCACCCGGGAAGGGAAGGGAAGGGGTCGTCTGATTCGCATTTCGATATTGAGTACAAATCAATGTCATCTCAACTGCTCTACAGAAACCCCCGTGGTCGTAAAGGTAAATTGCTTGAACCAACAGCGATCTGTGGTCGACTAAAGAATCTTTTTACAAATAGAGTTACTGTCAGGCTGTGTAATCACATTCCTGGGCGTCGCGTTGATGCAGTCACTGTTCACTGTAGACTCGTTTCAAGGAAGATTGAGAACAGTCGCGTTCTGAAGCTGCACCAACTGATCAAGCAAATATCAAGTGCTATCTTGTAATCTATAAACACTGAACTAACTTCGCTGTTTCGTGCAAACGTCTGACCATGCAAGATTTTGTGCCAATACGTGACGTCTATAAGAGCATATTTAGGATGATATTAAGAATGACACTCAAAGATGTCGATCTACATTAGTTGGACAGATAAACATTGTTATTTTTTGTTTCTTCGGTGAACAGAAACTAGACCGTTACTCCGTTAGTAAGAGAAGTTACTGTTTATGGCTGTGTAAGTTGGAACTTGACGAATTCTGGTATTAAGCAAGTCTGTAGTCCATAGAGAGCCGGAATACATAGAGTTTGGGATCTACCACATTGGCACAACTGGTAGCGCGTCGGACTCACAATCGGAAGGTTGTGGGTTCGATTCCCGCCCAAGCATTGTGTATCACTCACAGTTGACAGGTAACCGCCTGGGGTAAACTGTCCGCTGTGGCCGGCCACCACTCCTTCTTCCGAGCTGTAAGAAGTTGCAGTTTAAGACTGTCAGCGTTGATGGACTCGGATCTGGCATGGGTAAATGGTAAGAGCGGTAGATGCAAAGCTGATGCTACGCTGACGCTTTCTAGCGCTCTATAATAGGCCTATCGGGAGCCATTTACCATTTTTACCATTTACCTATAGAACAGCGCACAATAACCTTCTTCCACTTATATCTTGTCAGCCACCACTGTCTGACGTAACTGCAAAACGTTTCATATCATACGTTCAATGGTGTTTAGCCAGTGACAGTGAAATTGTAAAATGTAGGCTATTACGCAGTATGGCATAGGGTTTGCTTTCCCTACGGAATGTAGTGTGCAGCATTGCTGCAGCAAATATGGTTTACAGCTTTCTGAGAACACGTATCACTGACCTTCGTTGGTACGTCCGACGCGCCAGCCACTCAACAATGCGAGAATGACGAAGCCATTGCCGAGTATGCCCAGTACGAACGTGAGGCTGTAGACGGTGGTGGCTGGCAGAAAGGCTCGATCCTCTGACCAGGACTTTTTTACGTCGGTCAAGTCTTCCCTATACAGGACATACTCGAAGTCGTACTGGCTGCTAATTGGCGGCGGTGACGGCGTTTGGAGCACGGGAGGAACCAGGTTCGATTCGGCTGTCAACTGGTCGATCGGATTGATGAGTGGAAATGTATCATTGGTAGCAGATGAGCTGGACATCATTGTGTAAGACGAACGTGTTAGATAGCACTACAAACCTGTCGTAGACACACCCACACATACACACATAAATAGATTAATGCAGGCATATAAGATCAACCATTCGAAATAAAATTAGCCCAAGCATTCTAGTGAATGAAGTTCCAGTAATTATTGAACAAATGGTTACGTCGTTTTCGCTACCATTGTTATTAGATTCGATTTGACAAATTGTTACAGGGGACTGCGTTTTTGGTCTGTATGCGTGTTTATGCATTTACGTGAACTATTCGGACGAATGAGTGTGCAATTAAGAGAGCTATAGCTATTTGTTTAGCCTATAACCAACAGAGCAACGGTTCGCCACCACAGCCTCCGTATCTTAGGACTTCACAACGCTTTATTTCACCATGACATGGTAGCAGATACATAATACAACAACAATAATAATAATAAAATAATGATAATGTTCGCAAAACCAAAAAAGCACGCAGTTAAGTCCATATCGGTGAAGTCAGTACAGTGCGAAGGAACGCAGTAATGTGCTGTGACTAACATATACGCACAAAATCAATACAAATAGAAACAAAAAAAACAATATCGCCACAAAGCAAACTATTATTTACAAGATTCACAAACCTTATCATTATTATTAATTATTAGTGTTATTACTACATGGCATATATCGCAAGAAGACGGACTGAACTTACTGGATCGGAAACTGCAGGAACAGAGAATGTGAAAGGTGCAGTATGAAGATTTAAATCTGGATTCACAATGACACTGTTCTGTTCTACACGTGTAAATGCTATGTCGATTAGATCGTCGACAATGGTTGCGTTGTGCATACGACTAGAAGCCACAGTAGTCTATTTATATACGAAATATTACACTTTGTATGTTTTCCAACGTTTTAGCCAACTGCACAAACGGTCGCGCTTATGCTCGTCTGTTGTCTGTCTCTCTGTAAAGTATGTATTGTGGCTAAACGGTGCGTCCTAGAACAAAAGTTACTGTTGACAGCCTATAGGAAGTCGCATATATGGGATCGATTAGTACCTTAACCTTTGTTTAGAGGTCGTTGAAGGTCATGTAACCAATTGCGTCACATTCGCCATTGAATGTCTCAGAAACCGTTAGAGATAGGCTTCGTTCCATAGGAAATGGCCTATGGGGAATCAAATGGTCACGTGACTTATGACGTCACGTGACCCTGAAAGGTCAAATTCGTGACCCCAATAGGACCGCCAATAGGAAATGGCCTATGAGGGATCAAATGTTCACGTGACCTATGACGTCATGTGATCCCGAAAGGTCAAGTCGTGACGTCTGTACGCTTAGAGCTCAATATCTCGAAAACAGCTGGAGATACTATTTAGCAACAATCGCTAAAGTTGAAAAGTTAAAGCGCGTTAAGTTCACGTGCAAGCCATCTCAGAACTACGGGGTGCCACCGAAGTATGGTGCTCACAATTTTACTTGCAGCCAGACATAAGCAAGCACACCCCGCCTTAACTCCAGCCGGTGAAGGCTGGTACTCGATTTACCTACCCGGAGGGATGGAAGGCTGAGTTGACCTAGGTGCCTCATAACGCTCGGACCGGGAATCGAACCCATGGCTGCTAGGTCAGAAGTCCGACGCCCTAACCACTGCGTCACTGAGACACCGATAATTACTAGATAGTCTGCTGCTGTAAGGCAGTACGGTCGGATATCCTAGCGACAGCTTGGCTTCATGTAATACATTGTAATATGACGGTCGTTGCCCGTATTTGATTGATAGTTTTCATAAAAACCAAATGACTGATTTGCAATTGCCGAGACCATTAAGAGACGTTCAATGTACCCAAGGCGAAGACTATACTGACTACATAATACTTGGGTCGTTCGCTCGAGTCGCAACTCGCTATAGACGATGTCGCTGACCTAATGCAGTCGTTCGTCGAATAAACAATATTCACTGGACCCGGCAACTACTGCAGCAGAATGCCGCGTTGCTATCGCCTTTTCTGTCAGCCGTTCAGTTGGTCTTTGCAGGACCAGGCATTCGTTACATCACGCCACGCCCATGTTGAGAAGGCAAAGTTAAAATTGTATCGTCTGAACTTGTCCATTTTATCAAGACTCCTTGATTGGTTACGCCGGTTATTATGTGACCCTTATGGGAGCCGCATTAAGCGTTGCAGCCCGTCCGTCCGTCTGTTTGTACGTCCTGTGCCTCCGATTTTTTCGCAACAAATACATAGAAACTTCTAATTTAGTGGAAACTTAGCGTAATATAGCGTAGTTACAAGAGTAACTAGGGGAGCAAATTTGAGTTCTAGAGGTCAAAGGTCAAGGTCACTGGGAATAAATCTGTAAAAATCGTTTTCGCGCATGTTTTCGTCAAAAGTGGATCATCCATATATATCAAACCAAGACCATAATAATCACCGGCCCATTATACACATCGTCCAATGCTTTTCATCATCGGAAATGCTTTTTGTGATAATCTGTAATCAGTAATTATCTGAGAGGGCCGCGCTTTCTTGTTATTACTGTTAATGTACCGATTTCGGTGACGCTATCACAGAAAACTGCTGCAGAGGCACTATAAAATGTCAGTGGTTACGGTCTCGTGCTCTCAAGATGTCATTAGGGATGGTATGGAAGTCTTCCAAAAGACGGTTATTTGCTAATTAACGTATCGATCGGACAGATACGAGTCAGCGCCGGCATTGTCAGTCGTACAGAGCAACCAAGGTTCTCGTCGACATTAATCACGGCTTCACGGCTTCAGATTCCGAGAACCTTGAAATGTCTACCGGGACACGTTGTCGCGACAGTTCTACGGTGCGACGGGGGCTTGCTGACTGGCTGGTTTGCCTCACCACAATTCGTCTTTCACGGCGCGATTCGTCAGATACGTACAGTGTCCGGTTCGATGGTGTAACCGTGTAAACGGCAACTAGTGATTACCCTAGATGTTTTCCATTTTCGCGAAATTCTGTGCGAAAACGCAGAAGCACCCCAATGACGTCAGTCACGTCACGTGCTTAAATGTTAAATACCGGTATCAAAGAATCAAAATGGGCCAAAAATTATTAGAGATCATTGCAAAAAAACACTGCTGGTCAAAACTTAACTTTTGAAACTAATGCAGAAAAGTAATATCTTAACTTTTTTGATAATTTCGGTTTAGTTATTAACTGTCAATCGTATGTATACACACTTGTTGAACCAGTTGGTTCTCAACTCAACTCAACTCAACTCAAGTTTATTTAAAAGATGTAGCCGAAAAGCTAAAAGATACAATGCAGTGCACGGACAAACAATTTTAAAAATACAATAAAAGGGAACGCAATACAAAAATAATATACAGCAAATAGTCCAAAGTCCCATCAAAACAACACCTCGCCTTCGATAATCATTACAGACATCAATATACATCAATATACAGTGCAGTTAGTGATATTTTGTTTATTATTTCTATTACTGATATTTAGCCAGGGCATAGTGAATAAAAGGTCGATATTTATTAGTGTTAGTTAGTGGTATTGGGTAAACAGAGTGTCGCCGAAGCCGGGAAAGAATTTCTGAATCACGCCGTTTGGGAAGAAGGTCGTGTCGGATTGTGTGATGGAGCGAAAGAACCTCCTCCCCAATTCATATCTCCGAGCAGAGAGGGGCTGTACACCAGCAAATGCACACGCCGAATCATACGGCATATCACATACAATTTGGTAGATGATGGTAGATGGTTCTTCTCGTTATTATACCTGCTATTAAATAATTAAAACATTTACAGTTTAATAAAATGATGAGTGACACAACTAAAACAGCAAAAATTATTTTTGTGCTACATAGAGCCTTCGGAAATAGCCACATGGATATGTTCGGACACATTACTAATACTCTGTGACACAGACTGTGTAATAGGTATACACCGCGGAGCCACGCTGTCATCGATGCATTTTTATACGAGGGAGGACAGCACTCTTCATTGCCTTCCGTGGCCTCCGGAGAACGACAACTGCATAGCTGTAGAGCCTGATAGAGGTGTTGTAGTTAACACTGAGACGTAATATCTGTCGCAAAGGCAATGACGCAAACATGAAATCTCACGTGGTCTCGCTCGATGTGTTTCCACCGTAAAAGATCCACTTGGGAACGGACGACATATGTTGGTGAACACGTAAACTCGGCAACGGGGTGACAACAAATAATTAACACCCCGAGTCATGTTTCCTGGCTAATCTGACAGACCATAATGGGCGTATATCTTCTCGTGATTTTCTCACTGCAGACGTGAAACACATGACGTTGCCACCTCACGAAGCACTTCATCATTCTTTAATTCGCGGCTTACAACGTCAGCGTTTCATGCGCTTACATCAGGAAAGCCGCGATGACAGCGGTGAAAAGTCATCAGGGCGTGTGATGGCCTAACGTTGAATAAGTAAAGTAGTAAAGTCCTTTCCCGAGCCTCACGGGCCCATGGGGCGGCGCTGATCTCCGTTTCCTTAGCCCTCAGCCGGACACCAGCCGAAGCTGCAGGACCACGGATACGGGGCTAGTGCATCGCGTGGTATACCCGTTTACTCCCCATTTGCTGGTACTCATTAACCGACCCCGGAGGGATGGCAGGCTGAGTTGGCGTTGATGCAGTAGCCGCGGGGTGGGATTCGAACGCGCGACCTCGCGATCGCAAAGTCCGGCACCGTACCACTCGGCCACCGTGCATAAGGGAATAAAGGCCACTATTTTCCAACTTCTAGTCGAAGTTCTGCCTAAAATGCATGTTAACGACATATGAAATACATCAGTTGATAACTCAGAAATATGTGTTATTACCACTATTATTCTTATATCTTATGTATGCTTTTAATTACCGGTATGTCTGCATGAAGAGCAGAATACCGGCACGCAGCCTGGGTTTTTCTGGGTTTTCTCGCCCAGGAGTGACTCGATTGACCGATCGGGATGAAATTCGGCAGGGAGAAGCGTACCTTGGTGCGGTCCTCCCTGTCAAATTTCATTCGAATCGGTTCAGAAGTATGAAATTTGGGAGCCAAAACCAAAAATAGAAATTTTGCCGCATTTTCGTTTTGTACAAATTCCTTCACAAATCACCATGAAATTTTAAATTTAGCCTATATGTATGCCACCGGCAAGCTAGAGACGACCACCCGGGCGTCCTAGGAAGAGCTGGCTGCACCAGATCAGCGACGGTTCTACAGCCTCAATCCACTACGAATGGGACCTCGCGGCCGGACGAGGCCACACGAGGCGAACGAGATCGGCTCAACGGGCCTCTGAGGCGTTCTGACGACGATGATGGACATTTTCGCCACATTTTTGAGGGCTCCTAGCGGATAAACTACTGATCGGATCGGATCACAAAAAGTTAGGGGGTGCAAAAACGGTATGGATACCCTCTATCAGCAAGCCCAGTTTGGTGGAGATCGGTCGTTGTACGCCGGCACAGGAGTAAGTTCGATGTTTTTAGCGCGCGACAGCATACATCATAATATGCTTAGCGCGCTACTTGCGTCCGTCCGTTTGTCCGTCCGTCCGTCACACGGATGGATCAGTCAAAAACGGTTGAAGTTAGGATTATGAAATTTTAACTATATAGTAGCTCCATCCCTCTAGTTTTTGAGGGGTAAGTTTCATCCAGAAATTCTAACGGGTCCTCCCGAGCGGGGACGTGTAATAAGGGAGGGGTGGACACTAGCTTTAAACGTCAATATCTCGAAAACGGTAGGAGTATGTCCAAAGTTAGTAAGTCGCATATGAGCTTTCGATTGACACCAAGAATCCAAGATCGATGACCTTGGATGACCTTAATCTGCTGTAAGTTCAAATTCTCTCGGAATTTCGCGGGATTTCGCCGCTTTTGGAGCCAACAATGGCTAAACGAATGAAGATAGACCCATACTGTCAGTGACGGAATTGTAGCTCATTAAATGTACTTTTTAGCGGTGTGTAGATTACGTTGCGTCAAACAAGGGCGAGGAAAACGAGCGATTTTTGAGCAAAATGCGCCAATGTCGCGAAAACGTTATGAGATGCGCCCAAAGTTAATATTAATGACTAACAGAAAGTTGCGTTGCTTATGCGCTTTCGATTGGCACCAAGATCGATGACCTTGGATGACCTTGAACTGAACTGACCTTGAACTATAATTTCGAAGTTTCGGTGAATTTCTTGGGATTTATTACTGATATGGACGATAATCGATGGCGACGATACGTTTTGATGAACAAAATGAACTGTTGATGTTTCTATACAAACTGTGATTACCGTTGATGAACTTGGGATTATTATATAAACCAAATAGCTCCGTAAGTTTATACATCATTTTTCTTGTTTTATTATTATCAGTTTGATGTTTTTAATTGTCTCGCGAAGATAAAAATTCTGCACATCAGTATCTACCTGTCAATATTGATGGTGAACCCATAGTCAGAGTCAACTCCAAGTTGTTAGATTAATCAACTGGGACGTTTCAAGTCGCCTTCTATCGTCGACGCCCCGGTAAGCAGTTATAGTAGGCCTAACTATCAGACGTTTCAAGGTCGGAGAGATTGGGAATATTGACCTACATGTGTGGGGATCTCTCCAGCCAATTGTCTGCATTGGTATTTAAGTGTATTAGACATCTACTTCTTCATCGATGGATGGCGACTGTTTTACAGAGACCTCAGCTTCTTCCCATGCCCACAACCAGCCTGTCCCGGAACGACAAGCAGCCGCACAGCATGCAGCCACTTCTCATATACTTACACACGGCACGGTTGAGTGTGCTTAAGAGCAGCCGTCGCCAGTTACCGTTACGTCTTTTCCCGTAACCCTAATACGTCGCGCGATGCTGGTGTGCGATTGCTGATGGTTTGTATTGCCTTCGATGTAATAATTTTGTTTCTAGTTTATTGTCGTTCTTATTTTTACAGCACCGGTAGCATATGATCCCGAGAGTGTTAAAAGTTACAAAACATCGAAAGAGTATAATCCTCAATCTATTCAGCAAAAGTTTAACAGGCTGTTAAGTAATAAAAGCAGATAAACACCGTATCAGCACTAAGCAACGCTGAAACAGACAACTGGCCTCTCTAGCCAGGTCTCTCCAGAGAACTCAACGTTCTTCTTGCCAAAGTTAAAAATAAGCTGACGAGATAACGAACTGAAGACGACCACTGTAATTCGATCGCAATGGGTCCGAAAGCGTAGCAACCATATAATTAGGCGAACTTTTCTTCTATAGGAAATCACCGGACACGGCAATCGGCAATCGCTACAATGCATATTGTTATTATTCGTTATGATGCTACTTGTACGCCACTAGGCGACATCCCTCGCAAGTGCCTATGCGATCGATGTTACCGTTCCGTGGTCTGTCTGTTTGTCTGTCTCTCTGTCGGTCACGTTCATGCATTGTGTTCAAACTTCAAACTGCAGACTATATGGACGATTTTTTTGCGTACGACTGCCACATATCTCTCACAGATTGTGTTAACATTTGGCTCATATCGGTCTAGCTCTTCCTCCCCAAATGTTGCCGCAAAGTGACAAACCCCCTGTTGATTTGAGCGTCGGAGACATTCGACTGTAAATTTCGGCCGTACGGTCAGAGATAGCGCAATAGTTACAATTGAGAGCCTATAGGAAACCACCATCGCTCTTTCGAATAGCATCATCGCTGACCCCCTACGACCGCTCCTTCCCTCACAATAGGATCCAAACATGATATGGCATGACAAGACGGAAGATATCGACAAGATTTCTTTAGCATACGACGTTATGAGCCGGGCGATGTCGCCTTTTGCCAAATTACTTTTGCCCTTGTTAAAGCTTGTTTGTCAATTAAGAACACTTTTATTGTTGTGTGTGACTGCCAAAGAAACAAGAAAGCCCAGCTATCGCTGACAAACCCG
>Ga0056129_1000410_pt1 | contig 11004 bp, 7 predicted proteins | sample WorMetLIZISLAND1_FD_71118 | JGI IMG/M metagenome (GOLD analysis project Ga0056129, IMG submission 71118) | Marine gutless worms symbiont microbial communities from Max Planck institute for Marine Microbiology, Germany - Olavius loisae LIZARD... ...
GCATCCTGTGCCAGACTGGGTTAAGCAGTCATTTGTAATTTTTGACATCCGGGCACTCTGACGCTCAGCCCTGACATGTTATTACATCTAGCAAGTGGACAGGAGCTTTTCAATGTTGATTAATTAAACAAGTAATGTACATGTTGGCCAGCACACAGCATCAATACAAGCCAACACAGACAGCTCGCCAAGGACAATAGTTAGCATGAGTATAGTATTAGAACTCTAAATATAGTAGTCTACAAGCATGTGTCAGTTGTTCTCGTGTCCTTCCCACCGTGCACCATTCACAATCATTTGTGTCACAAGTTTACTAGTCAGATCAACTCACCTCATAGATCTGTGGACCCATTCACTGAGAAACTCAAATTTGTTCTTTTTTGATAACTGTCTACCAGAAGCACATCTGATGCCGTGACGAGTTAACACACGACAAAGTACCTGTTGATTATTATTATTACAATGGGCATTCTATGTCATCTAATCAGATGGCAGTTCAAATTGGCCTATAGTTCTGTGACACCATTACAGATCAGAATGTGCCTAGCAGTACGCAGTAACAAACATACACAGCAAGACCACACAGACAGACAGACAGACAGACACATACACACACAGACACCAAGACACATGGACTGCAGACAGTTCACACTGCAAACTACACACACACAGCACATCACAGAACTGGCCATTTACTTCCATCGACACAGCTATTATAAACAGCAAACAACCTTGTTTTATGAGCACAGTGGACACACAATACTAAAGGACTGACTACACGCGGCTGAAATTACTACTTGCCAACAACGCTCGACACAGCACAGTTGACATTCAATCAGCACAGCTTGATGGTAAACACCTTCATAAACTCCGCCCAGGTCGGCATTTTAATGACAAGTTATCTTGTCAATTAATGTGCATCGGTAAGTGCCACTGACAAGTATAGTCGTCATTCAGATCATGTAACTCAGCCGTACACCGGCACCACAGCAGATAACCAGCTGGCACCTCGGCAAAACTAAGTCCTATCAGGAGGTGGCACCTAGGGACAATTTAGCCCGGCAGCGAACATGTTAAAGCTGCATTTCCAATTTCCACAGAATGTTGTTTATTCGATAAGTGCAAGCGTGCTACAACAGCAAAGCGATAAATACAGCGAAAAGTCGGCAATTTCTGGCAAAAACCATATGTTTTTGAGAGCAGTTTTTTTAAAACAAAATGTGCAAAATTCGTTTGGCTTGATCTACTGACGCTCCTGTCGTTACACGCATGAACGTTAACAAGTTAATAAATAGAACAGTTAATTACAACGAAAAACACCGTTCTGCTTTGGCTTGGATTTTTAACAAACACTGTTTTCAGTAATATCGTTTATCAACCGACACGTCTCCGAATTCACCGACTATTTACACCACAAACGTCACTAAACCCGTTAAATAACGCCAAGAAACAAAACACAAAACATCATTAAAAGCGATTATGTACATCGTCCGAGTCACATGTCTTGACAAGTTCCTAAGATACCATAGCACGTCATACATCACAATATCAACGCAGCGGTTGACTCTGGGTCACACAGAACGATGGTCTCGGGCTGTCTACATGGTGGCACTTTGTACAACAAAAATGCCAACATAAATAATCCCGAGAGCATTGTGCGAAAATAAACTAACAACCCGACGAAACACTAATTAACCACTTGACGCACACTGTTGCCATAAGGGTACAGCTATAAAGCATCCTGTGTCAAACCAGGTTAAGCAGTCATTAGTAATTTTTAACATCCGGGCACTCTGACGCTCAGGGCTGAGTGTCAGAGTGCCCGGATGTCAAAAATTACAAATGACGACAGTGAGCATCAACAGGCTAAGATCTAACTAGAGAACACAGACGGGAGAATTGTCATGAAATCTGTGAGTTACAGAATATCGTGATTCCAGTGAATTTAGACATCAATGTCAAGTAACTTTTCTGCGGCGAGCAGGAATCGTCACAAACAGTTTGACTAACGACACAACTCAATGTCTACTGCCAGCTAGTTCCTCACACACCTCCGAGACCTGATCAGTCGTTCCAGAGGGAAGACAGTTTAAACCGCAGATACTGCTGACAGATTATAAAAAAATACGAACCAAGACCACCAGCGATTGTGACGCTATGTACAACAGGATATCACGCAAGTCTTCAGTAGATCAACCTGTGTCCAGTGAAGCCGTGAAATAACAGTAAAATATTAATTTTAAACGTGTGTAAAGTACCAGGCTGACAGCTGTGATAACACTGCAGATTATCGTCGACTGCTGCTGTCTGCCATGGTAACAACTCTGACCAGTTGATCAACCCTTTGACGCCCGCCTACTGTTGCCATACAGGTACAGCTATAAAGCATCCTGTGCCAGTCCGGGTTAAGCCATCATTTGTAATTTTTGACATCCGGGCACTCTGACACTCAGCCCTGAGCGTCAGAGTGCACGGATGTCAGAAATTACAAATGACGGCTTAACCCGGTCTGGCTAGCACAGGATGCTTTATAGCTGTACCTGTATGGCAACAGTAGGCGGGCGTCAAGGGTTAACTGAACAATCCGGATGATTGAATGATAGTTTACTAAACAGTCAACTGTCGGTTGGTGAAATGTACGGACTATTGCAACACAGTGTCTATTGATCAGCCGGTTGGTACAGATCTAGGCGGTGGAGACACAGGGTTACTCAGTAGCTGTTCCGCACTGTGAGTGTGTAACAGTGAGCTCATCTCCACAGCCGCGGCACTGTCCTCGCTCGTATCATCACTCGGTGAGTTCGTCGACCCCGAGTCCATCGTCGATTCCTCCAGTTTGTCCCCCAGTGCGGCAAAGTCCTCGCCTTTCTCGATGGAGTTTGGTGCCACGACGTGGTTAATGGAGATACTCTTCTCTGATAACAAACAATGTAACATACACTCACTCATATAACAACCCTCCCTCTCTAGATCAGCAGCTATACTGTAAACTGTGACAGCAGACTTGCTCAACCTCACTGTAACCAGACTCTACATATTACAGTCAAACATTGAATAAAATAAGAAAAAAATTAGTCCCGTACAGGGATTGATGGTCGACTCCTCCTAATTTCAAAGTCGTGCGACAAAAACGAGGATTGCTAATGAAAAAACGAGGATTGCTAATGAAAAAAAGTAATTTGGCAAAAGGCAACATTGCCCGACTCTTGTCGATATCTTCTATCATGACATGTAATGGCCGCCACCTTGGATCTGAACGATCCAGATATAGTACCATTCGATCCATCGACCCTGAAAACCCAAACCTAGAACCACACACAAACTTGATCGGACGACCCACTCCAGAGATAGTCAGTTGAAATTTCCAAGATGGCTGCCAGCAGCCATCTTGGATTTGGTGCAACCGGAAATAGATCCAATCGATCCTATAGCCCCGAAAACCCTACCCAGAATCAAATGCAAAGTCGATCGGACCACTGTTACAGACATAGCTTCTTCTGAAGATTCCAAGATGGCAAAGTTTGAATGTCACATGACGCTGAATGAGGATGAATATCAGAAATCAATGGCCTCTCCCTTCCCAGGGTTCCCACCAAACCACCAGAATATAATTCCTTGACATTCCAGGCAGGTTTCTGAAAATTCCACATTGTGTAAGTAGCAGCAATCACTTCAGTGGTTGGCTCCACCTCCCCCCACTGACCCTTTGTCATCGCCTTTCAATGTAGGTATCAGTTACTTTAGACATATTCAGTATTAACATTGTATTTAAGTACCAGATCTTTTTATTCAGTCGTTACGTTATTGTCAGTTACAAATGCAAAGGACATATGACCACCAAAAATTCCCCGTCAAATAGCAAAATTTCCCGACATTCCAGTCAAAACAGAATTTCGCTGATTTTCCACTATGTGGGACCCGTGGCCCTGCTCCTGTCTCTAGATCAGCAGCTACACTCTGTGAACTGTCTGCCTCATCGTAACCCGGGTTAAACCAAATTGCAATCAAACAAAATAGACTAACATAAGAAAAAAAGCTAGAAATTAGGATCACACTTTGAAGGTTAAATCGTCTGCAGCAGAGAAGCAGACTATGACCACTGCACAAGCAACCAACGGGCTGACTCGAACACATGAGTCGGTCGATAAAGGAATAAAACGTACCACAGGTCAACGTACATGTAAACTATTAACAAACAAATACTGAGAAATAAGCTACAAGTAATACAAAAGACAAGTCAGTCACTTTAACAGAGCTGCAACCTCCACTTCAGCAGTGTGCTACAGACGACAACTGATGCCAGTCTGACAGCCATGCATATACCCAGATACGAAGGCTACTGTTACTGTTGGCTGCAATTCAGTTACAATAGTTTCCAGTGTAGCTAATCACTGCAAACTGCCCAGCAGGTTTCTACAGTCAAGTGCTCTTCCCGTGGGGTGACAGCTACGTGATCATGTCAAACATGGAGTGCTTCTAAATACTGGCTCGCGCGTATAGTATATAGTATTGCGTGTAGTTTGGTGACGTCATCGATGTCGTCACGTGACTCTATGACGTGATAATTGTGATGTCACAGTCTTCCAAGTTGTCGGTGCCGCGTGAGCCAAATCGCCTACTGGCTTACCGCACCATATGTCACTCACTCACTCACTCACTCACTCCATAAATGTGACATTAATTCCACAATTAACAGAACTATGACAGTGACAGACTGCCGCAGTGCAGACCTTTTATAAACTTCTCCGTGTCCTCGCGATCTCGCTGTACAAACAGGGCCGTCGCGAGGAAGAATGCTCCGCCGAGCACTGACACGAAGCACGATACGTAAAGCGCGTACTGGAGGCTCAGATACTCTACGAACAGGTCATGGCGGCCGTACGACGCCATTATCAGATCACTCGTCTGTCAGACAACACAGCAACAGCATGTCAGCAGCCTGCCAACTGAGTGCTGTCAGAATACGATATGATACGATAGAAGAGTTTAATGCGGACTCGAAAGCTGAGTGTGTTCAGCTTAATCTAGCACACGTCTTCTTCTTCTTCTTCTTCTTGTGTGGCATGCACCACTAGCGGTGCATAGCGCCAAACGCAGACATCAGTCTCCAGAGTGGATGATTCTGAGCCACAGTTATCGCCTCATCCAGGGAGAGATTGTTTGATCTCAGATCTTGCTGGATAGTCTTCATCCACGTAGTTCGAGGACGTCCTGGTAGTTTCCTCCAGTCCTCCGAAGGGGAAACAGTTATGATACTCCAGTCCTGGCATCTGTCTCGTCTGGCATTCTTACAATATGGCCGAACAGAGAAAGACGCCGTGCTTGGACACCAGGTGGGGTTGCCCGGTTGTCCGTCTCACCTCGTCATTCCGCACGTGATGGTAGCATACGTGGCCAGAAAAGAATATAAAAAAGAAAACTAAAACAAACAAATGCCAGTGCCCACTTAGTTCAGTACAGGTTCAAGATCCACGAAGGTAGTCCGGAAGGAAATAAGAGTGACTACGGAGGAAAGGATTTACGAAAGAGATGAGTTTTAAGTCTGGAGTGAAAGGTCGAGGGAGTGATAGATGGTGAGAGCGAAGGTGGTGACTGTGATGAGCGCAGAATGCTACAAAGGAAGCTAAGTAAGTGAGTGATTGAGTAAGAGTGCTTATACTCGGCACACTTAAGTAAAAGTCACAATGCGCCGCAGCCTAAACGAACAAAAACGCCTTAAGTAATCGTCTATAATGTTCGAAGGTAATGTCTCTCTTCCGGATCTCGGTCGGTAGGTTGTTCCATAGACCGCAGAACTGGCACTGAAACGACACCAGCTACTGATAGCAAGGCCACTTATGTGGCATAACATTACCACCTACACTAAGACTCATCTCCTCTCCCACTAAGGACAGAAGGCTGAGTTGGTCTGGGCATATATTAGTTCAACAACAGCAGAACAGAAAGTAGTTGTGAGTAAAAGCAGACTAGTAGAATTGGAAACCAGTCCAGAACTGGGATTTAACCTGCTAATGCCCACTGTTGCCATATGGGTACAGCTATGACCGTGTTAAGCAATCATTTGTAATTTGTAATTTTTGACATCTGGGCACTCTGATGCTCAGCCCTGAGCATCAGAGTGCCCAGATGTCAAAAAATTACAAATGACGGCTTAACCTGGTCTGGCACAGGATGCTTTATAGCTGTACCCATATGGCAACGGTGAGTGTCAAAGGGTTAAAATAACGTCCATATAAGACGGTGTGCCCCTTGATAAACGACACAACCTCTAGAACACATACCAGTCCGACGAGGTACGGACTGCCGGCGTCTCCGAGGGCGTGAGACAGTAGGATCTGAACAGCTTCGGCCGACGACCGACGAGTAGGAATCACAATGTACTAGACACATAGACACACACACAGAGATACACAGACACACACAATCACGGTTCCCATTAAGCCACCGAAATAAAACTCCGACATTTCTCTGACATTCCAGGCCGGTATCTGAAATTCCAGATGGTGCAAGTATAGCGTTTATCACTTCAATGGCCGGATCACGCGCCCCCTCCCCACACTGACCCCTTGCCATCACCTTTCAATGAAAGTATCAGTTCTTTTACACATATTCACTAGATACAACTGCTGTATTGAAGTATGTGACAGTTTGTTTATTCAGTCGTTGCATTTATTGTCAGTTACGACTGCAAATGGTATTTGACCGCAAAAAAATTCCCTGCCAAACAGCAAAATTCCCCGACATTGCAGTCAAAACGGAATACCCTGATATTCCAGAAAGTGGTAACCCTGACTATGACGACTTGTGTCTCAGTACCTCGGCCCACTCAACTACGTCGCGAATCTCTCTGTTCAGCCGCCACTGACCGTCTGCTAGTGCCTCCAGTCAAGCTGACAACTGCCGTCCACCGGGCTTTCCCGTCTGTTGGCCCACACACATGGAACGACCTGCCGGATGACGTAACATCGACAGAATCGTTATCCACATTTCGTCAGCAACTCAAAACGAATCTTTACACCACAAAATCCTTCTCGTGTCTATTTCCTGGCTCTGGACTCCAGTTGACTTTTTCTCCAGTAAACCTAGCAGCAGTTCTGCTTTACTTATATCATGTTAAAAATTACTGATCGACTGAAACAGACCACGACCGCGTCAACGTTCCCTCCAATTTTTTTACGGAGTGAGCGGAGCAAATGAACGACTCCGTAACACATTTTAACAACGAATCGGACGAACTGCATAGTGTCTATTAAATGTAAATACATTGCAGGCATCAAGTCGTCGGCAGAACTTGAGAACTGCTGCGTGGCACAATTTACGAAGCTTAGAGCGAACGTTGGACCACGTCAATAAGTTCACTATAACTGATGCTGCGGTGTGTATGTGTCACTGACTGAGACATATCAATCATGCATCAGAGTCCAGCATCCGTCACTGATAACTAGAGTGAGTGAGTGAGTAGATTCTTAATGGCACATCAGCACAATTAGGCTATACAGTGCCATTCACGTTGGTTCACGCTGGAAAATACTGATGACGAATTACAAATACAGACAATACACAAACTAAACACAACCCAGAAAAAGCAAACAACTCAAAATACAGCAAAACAAAACTAGCCTGGATAAGTCGCTTCTTACAACACTTGGCCGGGAAACGAGGTGGGCTTATTCTACAACGCTCCCGAGCCCACACAGGGTTACTGTTAACTATACAGAAGAAATCATCGGTCTGCTATGCTACTCACCATCAGTATATCAGTGACAATAGCCCAGTTCAACGACAGAAGAGTCTCACCAATAAATATCAATATCTACCACACAGAAAACACCACAGCGGCCGTGTCAGTCACACTGTTACACACCAGCACAGTCTGTCGTGGGCTTTATGCCTGGCTGTCGACTTCTGAGTGAAGGTGGTAATTCCAAATTAATGTAGCTGTTTTAGTGTATCATCAGCCACGCCATCGTGAGAGAAACAGAGTTTGACACCATCACAATCAAGCTTGTGACTGTTACAAGTACACGAAACAACACCTAAACGACCTCACTATCAAAAGGTTGTCTACGTATTTAATTCAACTGGATTACGAGGACACGACTGTAAACCATTCAAGAAAAGATTTGGATTGGATGTGAGAATGTTTAGCTTTAGTAATCGACTGGTTGATAACTGGTACTGTCTATCAGCCTAATTCTGGCATTATTAACACGTTCAAAAAGCATGTATCTGTTAAGCTGGACCCGGAAACTGTGAATTAGATATTGCTTATTGTATTGAGATTATATCAGACAATGTATTTCAATTAAGATGGTACAGCTACAAAGCATCCTGCGCGAGACCGGGTTAAGTCATCATACGTAATTTTTGACATCCGGGCACTCTGACGCTCATCAGTGAGCGACAGAGTGCCTGGATGTCAAAAATTACAAATGACGACTTAACCCGGTCTGGCACAAGATACTTTACAGCTGTACCAGTATGGCAACAGTGGGCATCAAAGGGTTAATCATACCCAAGTAAGGACAGCGTCGTGGCTGGACATGACTATCGCGAGGTAGAGGAAAGGAGCGCTGGCAATCATTCCAATGCCACAGACGAGTGGATCGGCTTTGGGCGTCAGCTTCCGCAGCAGGCGAGCAAAGTAGAGACCAAGGCTGACCCCGGTGATGCCAGCAGCACATGTTATCACTCCAAACACCAGGCTGACCCTGCAACATCACACACTGGCATAATAGACGTCCAAAAAAGCCAAGTTGAGCATCATCACTGTATAACACCAGCATTATCACTACACACAGACGTCATGATCTTATTGGCTACGTTCACTGTCATTGTGTCCACTGCGGCCAATCAGCAGCGACCGACAAATTCCACAGATAACATAGCAATAGGATTGGATTGGATTGGATTGAGCAATGTTTTACGTCCCCGCCAACACAGTATAGGTTATAGCCATAATCAAAGTATCAAATCACAAATGTACAGGCAACAGGCTGTATTGAACCAACAGCGACACAGCGTTGAGTGGTGCACTCTAGTGAATTAATTCAAACTATAATTCACAAAAAACATGTAAAATAAGCTAAACGATTCCAATCTAAAGAGACAATTAATTCAATAGCCTGTCATACTAAAAACCATCAAGTGTAGAAAAACTGTTTTGACGGGTTATAAATGTTTATTTGATGAAACACTCTCAGACAGTTCAGATATTCCACCATTTGAACGACAACAGAAAACAAACGGACAGGTGAAAAATATTCAGAGTCAGCGTGGAATGCGGAATGGATTGGTGGAATGATGGATAGGGAAGGCAGCGGACTGATAAATACATGTCCACAGGACCACATCCAAGGACTAGACAAAGCAAAAAGAATAGGTTAACCCTTTGACGGCCACTGTTGTCACATATGGGTACAGCTATAAGGCATCCTGTGCCAGAACAGGTTAAGCCATCATTTGTAATTTTTGACAGCCGGGCACTCTGATGCTCGGAATTTCTCAATGTCTAACATCATAAACATGTCGTCATCAGAATGCAGATGTAACAGTTGATTTGTGCAACACAGCGAGTGACTGATTAGTGCGCAGTTTACTCACGAGGTGTCGCTACTGTGAACTTGCTTCACCATCAGTGATTTACTCATGTACTTGGGCGCCCACAGAGCCAACGCTCCGGCGACGAACGCGACACACGTGAAGCCAAGAGTCGACAGCATGAAACTTTTACTGAAACACACACAACTCAAATGCATACACGTAGAAAATGTTCCATAAATAATAAAAATGTCAAAACAACGTCTACAAATGTTGAATAGCCCTAATTTCTTTGATACTATATGGTAACTTTTCTCCGCCAGTGGACATATAATCTCCCACATATTGCATGTTGCAATTCACGTACTGCACGACGTCGCTGCAGCCGTGTTGCTAACGTAATATGCTCTGTACATAATGCGTAGAGCTGCTCTGTACTCAGCCAGTTTCATAACAAAATCTAGGCCTGTTAATTCGTTTCTGTGGTTTCAAAAGTGCTTCTGAAAGTCGACAAAATAAAAAACTACGAAAAATGTACAAAAAGTGGCAAGAATAAAAAACGTGAAAGCGTTCGTCAAATGTATGCATCCAAGCAAGCCTGGAGGTAACCAGCGGATCAACTTATTACAGGCAGAATCACAAATGCAACTAATAATGATGGACTTTTGCATGTCCACATATCACCGATGTGTTTTAGCTTGGTTTGACCCTATACGTTATCAAACACATGGTGCCGACAAAGTAGGGGAGATAAAAATTCCCGAGTTTTCCAGGCCTTTCCAGAACCACAAACTTACTTTTCCATAAGTTATCGCAACGAAAATTAATTGCAATAATGAACTTCATCAAGTGTCATTCCATATAAACGCCAGAGAATTCCAGCTTTGAGGCCACCTTGCTTCTTCAGCGGACAAACATCTGGAACACGTGGAAATCCAAGGTATCTGGCGAATAGCTTGGCTATGGGATTTCAACGTTCCAAATCCACACTGTACGACACTCAATCCGCAGCGAACTTACTGTTTCAACAGATATTTGACATCAGAGATCCAGGACGTCGGGCAGATCAGAAGTCCACCATCCGCAGCACCACGTGGCGGCTCTGATATCATCAACATTATCAGTATTGTGCATATTACACCGAGCACTGGCGTCACCTACACACACAAAGAATACACTCTAGTCTCAGACCACTGCGAAGGTGGTGCCACCGAGCGACTGTCAAGGGATACAGTGCAGTAACAGCAATCCAGAATCTCCACAATCTGGCCGCTGCTTGTAGTGAGGCCGACACTTTGATAAATTAGTGATCCACAAACATTCCACTGATCCCGAGAACAAGTCACATCATATTTTCCACGGACATTATCGGTGGTGCAAGATATCGCCGTTGTGATTACAATCATCAGCTGACGCGTGGGTGTCTTGGTGGTGCAGCAGTTAGGCTGTCGGACTTTCGATCAA
>Ga0056129_1000412_pt1 | contig 10984 bp, 7 predicted proteins | sample WorMetLIZISLAND1_FD_71118 | JGI IMG/M metagenome (GOLD analysis project Ga0056129, IMG submission 71118) | Marine gutless worms symbiont microbial communities from Max Planck institute for Marine Microbiology, Germany - Olavius loisae LIZARD... ...
CAGCAGTTCCTTTCCCTGTCCTTGAGTTCTATTCTTAATCATTTCTTTTGCTTGTCGGCAACCCGTGAGGTCCTGCCATCTATTATCCATTAGACTGTAAGCCCAGTCCCTGATCGCCGTATTCACCATAGAATAAGGTATGGGCAAAACAGCCTACAAAAGTTTGAGAACTTGCCTGCCTTGCTAGCTGATCGGCTCGTTCGTTACCCTGTATACCAGTATGTCCTGGCAGTACAACAGACTCGGTAGTGTAGCGGTAGGGCGTTGGACTCGAGATCAAGAGGTTGCGGGTTCGACTCCGACTGCGGCATTATTCGCGCAACAACCCTGGGCAAGTTGTTCACACCTAATGTGCCTCTGTTCACCAAGCAGTATATCTTGGTACCTTGCGAGGGCCTTCATGCTAAAAGCGCCGTATTGTTGGCAGCGGCATAGGGTCCAATGAACAAGGGGGTATTGTAGAGCGGCTCTGCGGTGATTCTCAAAATGCAAAGAACCGCGATATAAATCATCTGCTTTACCTTTTAATAGAGTCACTGACACTGCGAGAACAAAGTTGCCAGGTCTGCCATTCCTCACTGCCAACAAACATGGCCACATTTGCCGTCTACCAACAGACACATCTGTTCACAAGCAGTTCAACTATCAGCTGAAGTCCTAGCTGCATCGTCTCCTGCTGCAGACTGGAAGCATCCACCAGGTCGTCTGGAAGACAATGGCTTATCCCACTGGAGCCGCTCAAACCCTGAGACTTGACTGTAAATGGAGGTACCGCGGCGGCAGCCCCACCGCCGTTCAGGCCTAGCGACCCTGCCCTCTGTGGGAGCTGTCCCCTAGTCACCCCATATTAGTGTAGACTAGGGGGACTTGCTGTGTTTATTTTGTGTATATCCTTTTGTGTCTACACAGATATATATGTGTATTTAGTTGTTTTCGTTGTTTTCTTTCTCTTTTGTAGCATCTCCTTCAGTACTTTGATACTGTTGGTTGGGTCCTTTGACCTGGAAAAACCGTCTCCCATATAACCTATACTGTGTTGGTGGGGATGTAAAACACTGCTCATTCACTCACTTGACTGTAAATTATAATTGGACACTACGATCCTCAGCTGGTGAGTGACTGAGTTTGACCAAGCACAGTCCATGTTAGTAATACACTCTGTTGTGCATGCAAAGCTAAGTGTTTAACCCTTTAAAGCCTACTGTTGCCATATGGGTACAGCTATTATAAAACATCCTGTGCCAGACCGGGTTAAGCCGCCATTTGTAATTTTTGACATCCGGGCAGTCTGACGCTCAGTCCTGAGCGTCAGAGTGCCCGGATGTCAAAAATTGCAAATGACGTCTTAACCCGGTCTGGCACAGGATGTTTTATAATAGCTGTACCCATATGGCAACAGTAGGCTTTAAAGGGTTAACAGACGTAATAACCGTGAGTTTGTTGAAGTCTTGAATCTGTTGGTGCTTGGCATAAAGAACCTCTTTGTCGGCCGTCGCCTGCTTCACTTTCGCTGTCAACTCATCCGATATGCTATTCAGTGCCGTGACAGACGCACGAGAGCTCGCAAGCCGCGTCTCCGTGTCGACGAGTTTCCTGCGTTTTATCAGACAAATGTTACTCCACAAAATGAGCAGTTATCCACTCAATATAGCTCCTTATTCATGACTGCAAAAGTCAACAACTTACAAATACTTACGCTTATCTGCTAAACATTTGTGGAATACTGTGTGTTTGTGTGTAAATGTTAACATTGTTTGACTTGAGAGCCACCAGATTTGGCATGGAGAGGTACACACATATGGGGTAGACAGTGGAATCCAACAGTCTTGCATTAGCAACTTATTAGTTGTACTGATGGCTGTCAACGGTTGAGTTGAACAAGGTCTTACATCCAACTTGACACATCACAGATCATTTAAGACACAATGTTGCCAGCCAATCTCTTGACTGGTGCCTTCTCTACCAATCACTTGGCTTATAGCAACAAAACTAAACTTAAACAAGCAAGCAAGAAAACCATTAACATATGCACAAACTACAGCAAATAAAACTAAAGCCTGGTTTAGGGGGCCAGGAAACGGACTGCGCCTATTCCACAGCTCCCGTGGAGGATATGGGGCATCAACCAAACTTTCAGTTGTAACAATTGCATTTGCTTCATGTTCATTCAACAGATGGCAGCACATCAACAGCCGTTTAGTCTCTCTCAGGAAATGCCAAAAAACCCGCTTACTATGCAATGGCAAAAAAGTATTACATGGCCAATGTTGCAGAACAACCAAGGAGGCCGGCATAGGACCAAACATAGACATCAGTCTCCAGAGTGGATGATTCTGAGCTGCGTCAATTGCTTCATGTACAGGCTTAAAGGTAAAACAGTCCACACCTTTATCACTGATCTACCGCTTGCCATGTACCAGTAAGGCACAGTCAGTCTCCAGGCTTAATAACAGCATCATCCAGTTCATTATCCATTCATCTTTTCAGCCAATCACCGGTCATCTTTCTCAAACCGTTATGCAAGACACGGTCTACCTGGCGAGCTGCAGCTGCTGTGGATCACTGTACAACTGTCTCAGTCTGTCGTCGACGGCAATGGACACCTCATCCAGCCGCTTCTGCAGCTGCCACGAGTTGTTTTTGTGTTTCTCCGTCTCAATGAACCTCGCGAACATGGCAGACTGGGCCACCTGCCGAGAAACAAATACACTCTCATGACTGGCCTAAGTATTAGTTCAACATAAACCACAAGGCAAAGTATACTGGTTGCATTATAAAAGCTACTGAAACTAATACTTGGACTCATACAGAATTATTGATATTGATAATAATTAATTATAACTGTTTAAAGTTTAGTAACCAGAAACCTTAAGTTTCTGCAATTTAGCACATCTGATGGATGTGATCGTGAGAAATGGATAAAATTAATAAGACAAGAGAGAGAGGCTGGCAGCGATGAGGAATAGTGGGTGATACATCTGGTGCCAGCTGATGTGGAGGTCGGCTGTACAGCTAACAAATGAAAGTGCAGACCGAAAAGCCAGTTATTTTGTTGTTTTTTAACAACCAAAACATGATTTGACAACAAGCCAAACATGATATCCACACAACTACGAACAACAGGACCTGAGTATCTACTGATAATATCACTTCAATACACAAACGAGACCTACTTCCAACAACTGATGGATGCTCTGTAACATGGAAGGTGGAGACGACACATCGGAAAGCCGACCACTCTCTTCATACTTAAACCTACCAGTTGACAACCAATGGCAACCAGTACAGACAAGCTGTACCAGTAGATAAGATTTGTATCATCCTTTTATAAATATAGTTCGACAGTCGTTCACTATCGATTTCACATACATTTCTGTAGTCCTGACTAAATAAAACAGAATCAGTGTAGGATATAACATGTTAAAATTAAATTAGTGCTTCAATTTCAAAAATTATAAAAGGTACGCGGATTAAAACAACAGCGACAGAAACATATTAAAGTCAGAGCTGACATGTTAGGTCCAGCTAAATAGTAATTTCATACCGTAACTGTTCAACATCCTTTGTGATATCAATAGCGGCGGTTTTCTGTGACAACGCTAGGCTTGTTTCTTCAGTATAAGCACAGAGCGCGGACAACAACTCATTTGGAGTGATGTCAGTCAACGCTGCCTCGACACGTTTCCTCATCTCATTCTTGCTACGACTCCTTCACGCAGCACACAAATCCTTACTGGAAATCACTCTGCGACTTTTCAGGCCTCCAAAAATACATTTATGAATACTTCGACAGTGCTTAGACAATCTCAGTTTATTGAGAAAGAAGATTGATCCTTAACAGTGTCCACTCTGCGTGAAGAAGAATTAGACACTAGTCTCCACTTCTTGAGAAAATACTGTGCTACTATCGATAGATATAATGCAACTCTTCAGATTTCATATCCCCAGACCATGTGAGCTAAAACAGGAACACTGGTCTAATATTACGTAGACTGTCATATACGTTCCATACAGCTCAGTATCCTTTGGGTTAATTGGGGAATATGCATTGGACTGAATGGAGGCTCGGCATTATACAGTAACATGCTTATACCACATGGCAAAGTAAGCTAAGTTAAGTGTAAGGCAAACTCACCCAGTGTTAGGGTTAGGGCCAGATGACATCCGGGTAACTTAGTTTTTACCTGTTCATTGATCAGATCACTCTTGCCACTACAGAGTACGAAACTTATAAATTATACCATAAAATGTTCACCTCAACCATTTTACCAGAATGTGAAAGCTAACAGTTAGACAAAATGGCAGAATCAAGAACTGCTAACATAGCTTGTTCGTTGCCTTCAAACGAGCCGTCGTAAAGTTGTTCAAGAAATGCAGCAATCACTTGACACGTCTCACAAACCGTCTTCTACACCAGCACACAGACATATATGAACCAGACAATGACCTGCTATATCAGCAAACCATCAACGACACGTTAATTGCATTGCAACCACTCATGTCATTACTTCTACCATGATTCCCACTAACATGTTGTCCACATTCGATCGTTCCATCAATACATGAACATCTACATTAAGATTAGTACGGCATTCCTAAACAGAAAACACCCAGCAGTGCTGCATGTCATCTGATATAATTCTTTGTCAGATAAATCGTCATTTAACACCTGCTTATTCAAGTTTTTCTATCCACAAGCCCGCTGAGTACCACATACATGTACAAGTGAGCCATCGATTATATGGTAGACCACCTACTGTTGTGCAAATTTATAACTTTTTTGAAATAAGTATTCTATGTGACATTCAAGTTTGTTTACAAACAAATCACATTTATTGCCTAAATTTATCACAAGTATGTCGTAAGTTCAACTTAGTACACCTGTGGAGCTGTCCTGTGTTTCTTCTAAGTTTTGCATAAGTTTTTCCTATGTGTGTCCTAGGATTCTTTGTAATTCGACTTGTCTGTCCAATGTTTGGTGTAATTTTGAATCTGTCCTAAGTTTTGCCTAAGTCCTACTTAGGAACTTTTGTAAATCAGGCCCTGGTGCATTGCCAGCTGATTAATACATGTGTAATTAGAACATAAAAACTGCAAAAAATAACCATCAAGAAATTCACTTCATAGAAAATGTGGTGTACATCAGTAAATGTGGAGCCCATATGCATCAAACCACTTTGACAGCCATTTCACAGCTTAATCTCAGAGTTAACTAGTGCTCTAACATAGGAAGACTGCTGGAGTTGCAGGCATAAAACCCGACCAACAGGGTCACAGCCTGGAGTGTAAAAGCTGGCATAAACTCTAACATTCAGTTACAACACAGAACGTTTATGATTCCGCACGAAAAGAACTTATAGCAGATTCATCTCTATGGCCCCAAATAATTGCACAGTCATTAACAAAGTGGAAAACTGTAAAATAAATGCCAAAGAGTAGTTACCATGGAGACTGTCTCCAGGCTGCTGGCACTTGAAGGTTCAGCAGGCTGTGTACTTCTCGACATCATCTGTGCAGGCTGCGACGACCTCCTACAAAGTATATGATAAGTGATATGTGATGATGGACAATGCCGCTCAGCGACAGCAGGTGATTATTATGGTAGTGCTTGGATTGTTGGTAGGACAAGCAACAGGCGGCAGACAACGGCAATGAAACGATGACGGTATCAGTGTCATCCTGTCACAGTGTCGCTTGATCGTTGACATCTTTCAATGCAAGACTGATTATGTAATTAATTGACATGACACTAAAGCTACTGGCATCTGACAATGACACAGAAGTAGTCGCATAATACAGCAGAATCGACGACAGTATGCAGACACTTTGGCAACAGACCCTGGTCTACTTAAGTCCACTTAATTGAAAACACTCTCTGACTAAACTGTGTAGAGATATTCATTTCATCACCTGCGAAGTTCCGACAGCTGCTCATGTTTGTGTCGTAACTGTTTAGTGAACTCTTCAATACGCATTGCATTCTCCTGAGACAGGCGACTGTGTGCACTTAACAGTGCCTTCTTGCGGCGCATGTCATTAATCTGGCTCACAGCTGATCTATACGACTGCTCTGTGAACAGCACAGTGAACAATACAGATTCCCATCAACACAAAATGCTATATTTGTAGGAACAATTAACACTCTATTGCACAACTGGCACAAAACTGACTTCACAACAAATTATGTAAAATTGTTAAAAAATGGTAAATTGCTCCCGATTTTTATACAGTGCTTGAACGTGTCAGCATAGTGTCAACTTTATCTACCGCTCTTTACCATTTACCCATGCCAGATCCAAGTCCATCAACGCTGACAGTCTTAAACTCTAACTTCTTACACCTCGAAAGAAGGAGTGGTGGCCGGCCACCACCACAGCGGATAGTTTACACCAGGCAGTTACATGTCAACTGTGAAACACACTGCGTTAGCAGGGATCGAACCCACAACCTTCCGATTGTTAGTCCGATGTGCTACCAGCAATGCTACCGAGACCACCATTAAAAATAAGTTCAAATTCACAAAAATGTCAAAAAAGATAACTAAAAATTAAAGATATTGCCATCTTTATTCTGACAATTTTGTCATATAATCAGACACGTAAGTTCTTCTCAGTCACAATGTGTCTTTAATTTGGCTCAGGGTCGGGTGTTCTGCATCCCTAAAATCTACTATTGTCTGTTATATCTTCATGTATGTCAATCATGACGTTGGTCTGTCCTGCATCCAACTGAGAGCGAGCAATCGCCAGAGTAAGCCGTCAGTAGGCACTGCCCGAAGCAGGTACAGTCTTCTTCTTGGTAGTGTACTCCTAACAGAGTGTTGCCGTACTGATGACTTGTTGCCAGACCTCCCTGTCCCTTGCCTTCCTCCATGCCGTGTGGACTCCAAAGTTCTGGGCCTGATCGTCATCGTCGATCGTTCTCAGCCAGGTGGTTCTTGGACGCCCCACGGGTCTCCTCTAGTCAGATGGCGGTCGCAGTGCGGCGGAGACGACACGGTGATGGTCTTCCTCCTGAGCTGACCGAACCAGGTGGCCGAAGAACTTCAGCCGAGAGCATGTTACAATTTCAGAGACTGGCGAACAGCCTGTGATGCTCCGAACTGCAGTGGCATACAAGTGCAAGACGACCACAAAACCTCATTACACCTGATAACTGGCAGTTGAAAGGGCTGCATGCATGCATGTTGTATACGCACGAGTGTGCATGTTTTGTCGACTTAGTCCATTTTCAAACAGTCTGCACAGATTTTTCGTAGCACTTGTGTAAACACAGAACATAGAGCTAAACGTAACAATTCATGCCTGTTGTCACAATCTCTTTGCGGAGTCGTTTGATGTCGTGCTCGAGAACTTGTGTTGCCGACATCGCTGACGCTAACTCCGACATCAGTGCACGCTTCTTAGCAGCTAAATCTGCCTGCACCTTGTCACCAAGTTCTGCTGATTCCGGCTGCAATGCCTTACTTCGCATTTGTTGCCTTTGGCACCCAGCAGTCAAGGAAAACCAGCAAGTTTGTTCATTATTTATAAACACGTGCTTTATATAAGTCAACGAGATTTTTCAACATCATACAGCGGTAATGAAATCATAAGAAAAATGCAAAAAAAATCTTTATAAATGTGACGATAGAGTGTACTATTTGCCAGTGCAGTTTCAATATTTCTGTGAGTACCAATATTCGATGTATCATTGTATCCATTAGACAAAAACATCAGAGGGCTGGAGACCACCCAGACATCATCATACTGGGTCACTTTAACTTTTGACTTAGCCTTTCACTCAGCTAAAGTTCGGTCTACAGACTTGAGTCAAAAAGCAAAGTGATTTCGCTGAGAGAAAGGAGCAAAAGACCCAAATTTCGGTCTAAGTACATACTTAGACCGAAGTTAAGCCGAACTAACTGACTTAAGTAGGTCGAATTTGCATTGAAGAGATAGCTTAAGTCACTTTACTTTTTGACTTTTTCTCAGCAAAAGTCTAAGTCCAAAGTTAAGTTGAACTTTGGTCTAAGTCCGGACTCCGGACTTTAGCGTTCAGCTTAAAGTTTCGCTCAGTGAATTGCTCAGCGAAAGGCTAAGTCAAAAGTTAAAGTGACCCACTGTGTGGACGAAGTCTATCCAGCGCAACCTGGGATCCAATAACCTCTCCCTGAATGAAGCAGTTGGTGTGGCTCAGGGTCATCCACTATGGGACTGATGTCCGTGTTTGGTGTTACATGCTCATGGTGGTGCATGCAATAAGAAGAAGTCCGATGTCAACACTGGCTGCACTCTATACAAAAAATACCTACTGTACCTAAAAATCCACAGTACAATATGAGCATTAGACAAACGAATACCAAATGGATACAGCATTAGGTTTCCCTTCACTGTTCTCACAGTCCTTTGCATAAACACAAACATTTCAATTTCATCAACATGACTACCATATTATTAAAAAAAATACAATATGCTATCCTTATGTCATCCTTTTACCTACACTACAGCTCTTGCCACAATTATATAGCAAAAGTGTTCATACTGATAGTAAGTAATAAACAAATTTGTAGACAAACTGAAATTGAAACAATTCTTGTAATGCCAGAGTCAGGTTACAGCTAATAAACTGCTCCACTGTCAGTGACTGAATACAACATGCGAAGTATTGTAAATTGTAATTAGTGAATGACAACTGCAAATAAAACTTACTTTGCTGGGCGTACATGTGCAATTACATGTCGCCAAACATCATTCGCCGGACCACGACACAATCTGGAAAAACAGATTCAACAATAACGCTGCAAAATGACTGCAATGTATTAAGGTAGGCACAGAATTACGATCGTCCACTGCTACGTTCTCTGCAGCACTCGTGCATAAAATTATAATTTTATTACAGTGATCGACGTCAGCAACAACTGGCAACTTCTTCAATTACAAGCTGAAATTATAATTTATCAACAACACACACCCCCATCTGTATTTATCGCCCAAGTTTAGGGTGATCCCATGGGAATTTACAACATGGTTTAGTTTGCTACAAGTGTGATTATGGCATGCATAAACTGCTGCATGTTTAATGAATTAGCTGCATCCATTGAACACACACTGCTCTGTACACTCGCTAAATGTAACGAAACCTCAATATGTGTCATACATACAGCTGGAAATCCTCTACAGTGGGCATCTTGGACCCAGTGTATCTGCCACTTGGAACAAAGTGCATAGTATTGATAGCCCAGTCATGAAGCTGCTGTGCAATGTTCAAATCACCACCGCCGGCTGCCATTTTATCGGTCCTGAAAATACAACATTACCACTGCTTTGTATTGAAACAATTTCAACATGATTAATGCCGAAATGTTTGTCATTCTAGCAGTCCAAACTGTGCTTCAGGAAACCAAATTTCATTGAGTGATACACTGTGCTGTTTGTGTGGAAAGTTGTCCGAGTCAATAGGCCTATCATGGCAAACACTGTAAACAGTTAGCAAATTTTTACAAATTTGTTGGCCACAACGCTTTCGGGGGACTTCCACAGTGACAAAAATTCGACAAATCCGAAATATATGCTGGTGGCTAGGAAGTCTAAGCCTATACTCATGGATGACAGATTCGGTTCAACTGTGTATTAAAAGTTTTGAGTTCCACTGTATAGTTCTGGATTTGACACTTCAGATGAATGACCCAAACGACCATAGTTTATTGCATGCAGTACTGTGAATAATAACTAAGTGAATTTTTTTAATTTATTGTATTTATATTTATTGCTTGCTCTCCATTGGATGCAGGGCAAACCGACATCACGATCAACAGACATGAAAACATGACAGACCAATAGCAGATTTTAGGGACATAGAGCAAAAATTAAAGAAACACTGTCATTGAGAAGAACTTCTGTGTCTGAACTGTCAGAAATAAACATAATATTTTATAGCTTTAGTTATCTTCTTTGTGAAGTTGAACTTATTTTTAATCAGAATTTATCATGAAGTCAGTTTTGTATTTCTAATTTATCATTTCATCACGGTACCATCCAGCACTGTTTCAGTTTATTTTTTCTATTTTTTCGTTTGTATGTGTGCTAGAAACCATACGGAGAGCTTTTCAGTCAATGTAAACTCTTATCGTACGTAACTCTATAATGGGTGTGTTCGAATACAATTTGTGATATACCCGAGCACTCTGAGGAGTCAGAGTGCTATTTGTTAATTGACTCAGAGCACTACTATGTGCGTTAGGAAACAACTGCTCCGATTAATCCATGCAAGCTCTAAACGCTCCGGGTCGAGACTGCGAGCGTTTGGAATCTTTACGTGGGAATATGTGTTCATGCAGCAAAATGGGTTTGTGAAGCAAAAGACAATAAAAATGTGAACTTTCAGCATAAAAATGGCACTGCGTTTTCCACATTTTCCATTCATTTAACAACCTATATGTTACAACTAATTGTGTGTTTTGTTCCATTATCGATCGGTTGCATCAGCCCAACCGTTTGCTCCTGGGTGAATAGCGAAAGTCTAACAGCTCTCCGCAGGCCACGCCGTCTCACCCGGATAAATTCACTGTTGAGATATCGAACGAACCCACAGAGGGATTGGCACTGAAGGGCGGGGTCTGCCTCTCCCTATATCCCAGCCACTGTAAAACTGAATAACTAAACTAAAACAGTAAAAATCACCAATTAAATCTACATTAAGAATACAGAGCGCCCAATAAACTACGGTCCATCCCCAGAGGTGACGTATATCCCGATTTTGGTGCTTGGTGTATTTTAAGTGATTGTATTTTAGTGTTTGTATTGCCGCCAATACTTCGAATAGGGTACAATAACAGACAATGTAAAATTAATGAAGCATTACAAAATTGCAAACATACACACTAAACCTCTATTACTGGCAAGAATTACTGGCAAGAATTTAAGACGGCAATTACGTAAATTCGCATTTTAACTCTTGAATAATTGCAAATGTCAAAATGTAAACAATAAACGCAAATATAAAC